>OLQN01000147.1_pt1 | contig 61309 bp, 62 predicted proteins | sample 1673181 | NCBI WGS metagenome assembly OLQN01 (sample SAMEA3136763, study PRJEB25190) | human gut metagenome | biome: human gut; feature: human-associated habitat; material: faeces | place: Austria | collected 2013
AATTAAATAAGCAGAATCATAACGATTTTAAGTTGACACTATATTGCTAGCATTGGGATATGATACTGTTTAAGAATTCCAAAGGAATTCAAATTTCCTACAGTTTAGACCTTTCTAACAGTACAGTTTTGAATCAATATCAAGACACAACTGAAAATATTTTGGGACAGTTTTTTTCTGCGGACAAAAAATATCTAATTATATATTCTGAAAAGTATATTCAAATATGGACTTTGACAACAATGTCAGACATGTATGAAATAAAATTTTATGAGTCAATCCATAAGGTCTTATATGCTTCTGACAAGTTATATATTCTTTGTACAAATAATATTTTTCAAATTTATGACCTTATAACTCGGAAATTAATTACTCAGAATAATGAGCTTTTTAATTATGTAGAAAGACGGATTTATGATTTTTATATAAGTCCCAAAGGAAAATATTTATTTGTTAGAGTAGAAATTAATAAATATGAAGTATACGATGCTCAAACTTTAAAACATTTACAATCTTTTAAAGGTGATTTTATTTCATTTAATTCCACTGAAACATCATTCATTATTGGATATAATTACATGGAAGAAGCAAGAGCAAATGCGCATAGAATAAGACTTCAGGAATGGAGAAGGAATAAAAAAACCACTTGTATATTTGAATGCACAAGTAATCTATCAGAAGAGATTTTTTTAAGAGCATCCGAGAAACTGGAAATTCCTATTAAAGATATATATTCTATAGACGGATTACCTTATTTTAATATTACAAATGCAATATATATTCCAAATTCCAATACACTGTTAATAAGATTATACTGTGTGGGAGCTGATCGCCGTGTATTATTACTCTTAAATTCAGATACAAATGAAATTGAAAATATAATTGAGCCAAAATTCGAAAATTCTAACTATAATAACGGAATTGATACATATATTTTGAATACTCTTTCAACGGATTTTACCAGCAAATGTGTTCCAATTATAAATTTATACACTTTGGAACAATTCGAACTAGATCATATAGAACTTACACATGATGTTGACGATATAAAAGAAGCAGCATACAATTTATTATTCAATCTTCATGATATAGTTATTATTATTAATGTTAAAACACGCAAGTATATGGTGGTACCATTTTTACCAAATCTTTATGTTAAAAGCTCTGTGTTAAAAAATATTCAACTGCCGGAATATAAAGATACTAAAACTTTTTTTAACATTCTTGAAATGTATGGTGCAAAAATAACTTAATTTTTGTAGGAAACTTTTTTAATTAAAAAAGCCTGGAGACGAGCGGGAAACTAGAGAGAAAGAACAGGATCTCTTCTACCCAGAAAATCCTGTTCTCTTTCTATATCAGAAATTCATAACCATCATGAGTAATGATTTCATAATAATAATGTGACTTTTATCCAGATACTTTATGTTCTGCACGATCTATTAAAGATGAGGTTTGTACTTGAAATTCGTCAAATTTATCCATCATGATCCTCATGCTGTTGTTCAGTGAGTAGATATTACTTTTCAGAATAGAAAAAGAATTTGTATAGTCTGGATAATATTTTTTGCAGTAGGAAGCCATCGGAATCAGAAAATTGTCTGTTTCCTTGATATATTTCCGCATCCGATCAAAACTGAAAGTATACAAGCTGGTGCTGTTATGCAGCCGGTCACTGAGTTTAATCAAAGATGCTTTACAGTTCCGCTCAATTTTTTTGAAGTAAACACTTAATTCATAGTCATCTAAACCTGACTCTTTGGTAAGAAGTGTGATAATATCCAGTACCTCCTGGGAAAGATGGTATTCCGTAATCAGTTCCCGACCCTTAAGAGGAAGTTTGTCACTGCAGTCTTCCAACAGATCGTGCAGCAGGGCAGCAGCAAGCGTTGTATCATCATCAATTCCATAATTGATTAATGTACTACAGACTTTTAATGGATGGACAATATACGGCATTCCGTCTTTCCGGTACTGCCCATTATGGAAATGTCTTGCCACTGCCAGTGCGATCAGCGTCTGTTTCAGATTTTTTGCTACTGCAAATCCTTTAATAAACATGTAGGATTTGATGTACTTTTCGGTATCCACTTCGTTGTAAGTTTCAACCAGTGAAATAATATTTCGTTTCTTCTGCATTTCGATTCCTCCTTATCTGAATTGCCAATAGTAATCAATACCTATTCTTATACCATACATCCAGATTTCTGAAAATCCACCCTTTCGCAACGTACTGACACTCCTGTTTTCTCCGTTCTTTCGTAACGCATTGACATTGAGTTGCTCTAGTCCCCATGTTATGCTCATATTATCCAATCAATGGAACAACCTCAGATAACGGCTGTTCTGAGCATAACAAGAAGGAGGAGACTACCATGAAATATGTTGTTATTGATCTTGAAATGAATCCAATTGCTTCTGTATACATGGCAGAGCGTGCAATCTGCAAACTCGAAGTCATTGAAATCGGCGCTATCCTATTGGATGAAGCGTATCAGGAGATTGGCAGCTTTGTCACTCTTGTTAAACCATATTTCAATTCCCGCATAGAAAAAAGATATGAAAAACTGACGGGAATCAAAACATTCATGGTGGAATCGGCACCTTATTTTGATGATGCCTTACGTATGTTTTTTTCCTGGTGCAACAGCATCCAGGATGACATTCAGATTATCCAGTGGAGTGATAATGATTATGCCCAAATTTCAAGGGAAATCCAATTAAAAAACGTCTCATTATCTGTCCAAGATAAGAAGTATATTGACACTGCCTGGCTTGATTTTCAATTCGAATATGGACATACCCTCGGTTTGGAACACAATGTTTCCTTAAAAGATGCGGTTATGTACGCAGGGAAGGATTTCTGCGGACACCAACACGATGCCCTTGTGGATGCAAGAAATACGGCAAGTTTATTTGGAATCGTGCGGGATGAAGCCAAGCGCCAGAAAGCACTCCGGCATGTAATTGACGCGCTGAAACCCAAGGATGATTTCTCTATCGGTGACCTGTTCGATTTTTCGACCCTGTCATTTTCCGCTTAATGTTTTGCGCCCAAAGTAGTAGTATATTCAACTGAATTGCAGTATAATAAAATAAATTTTATTATACTGCAGCATCGAAATAGTAAAATACCGAAAAGAGGTTGCTTTGCAAAACAGGAGGATTTATTATGAACGCAAAAGAAAAACTTCCAGTAACAGCATGGCTCTCAACAGTATTCATCGGAGTATACACTCTGTTTCTTGTAATAGGAATGGCAGGAATTGCAGTACTGTTGTTTTATACAAAGCACATCACAACAGCTGGAACACATATGGTTTCTGAAGCAAGAATGATGTCTGATTATATCAGCGGTTATATGGTTCTCCCCGGTGCTTTCACGGCTTTGCTTGGCAGCTTTACCGGAGTAATGGCGCTGCTTCTGGCTGTAGGAATTTTTATCCCAGTTCTGGTCTGCCCGGTTACTTTGGTTATATCCTGTATTTTGCTCAAAAAAAAGAAGCTACAAATAGATGCCTGGATGAAACTAATTGTTTTCCTTATTCTTTCCGTCCTTTTCTGGATTATTTTCCAGAGCATCTGGATAAGCATCATTATGGTAATACCTGTTGTCCTTAGTATTAGGACACTTTCTGCGATAAAGTAATACAGAATGATATTCTTGGATTTTATTGAAAAAGGCTGGAGAAATCCAGCTTTTTATCGTACCTCATATGCTGTAAATGATATGATTTTATAAGGGAAAACTTAAGGTAAAGGAGGGGGAATGATATGACTGGAATAATTGCAAAAAACTCAGAAGTGAAAAGGATTATTAAAAAATTAAAAGCTGGAGACTTGACAGTAAATTCTGTCCCAAAAGAACTATCCAGAAATATAGATATTCTTAGAGCTGAACGGAAACTTGGATTGAGAAAAAGCGGGCACAGGGGCTTTGACGTGATCCGTCAGGAATTTTTTGTGGAAGAGGAATGGTTTTATTTAGGTGATCCAGATGAACCTTATTCCAGTAAACATAAAGAAATATTTCCAGACTTTGAAGAATACTATCAGTTTCTCGATGGGGATATCTATGATGATGCTTGTTATTACCAATATGACTTTTCCGATGAAATAATACACAAATTCCATCTTGATACCAATCGACTGTATGCCAGGAATTCATTTATCTCTGATACGATAAATGGCAGCCTGCCTGGATTGTCACCGGAGGACAGGAAAGTATACCAGCATATTGAAAAAACGGTGAAAAAGCAATACCAGAACTGGCTGGATAAATTTAACGCCTGCAGTACCTATGAAGAACTGAAAAAAGTGTGCGGAAAATATGAAAGGTCAGCGTTTTTTGAAAAAATGCCCTTGCGCTTTTTCCTGTTCCAGTATGCTTATCATGATCCATCTGATAAAAGACGTATGGATATCCTTATGGAATACCTTTCCAAAGATTACTGCGGTGGTGAAGCTGTACAGGGGTTATGCCTGATTTATGATCCTGAAGAAGTAGTCCAAAAATTTAATTACAACCAACAATCAAAAGTAACAAATTCAAGACGGAAAAAAGAAGTAAGGGATTTCGCAAATGACTGGGTCAATCATAACGTGGTGACAGAAACAAGAGGGTATTTTGATTCCCAAACGCACCTTTATTGCAATGAAACCTCAGTTTACCAATACACGAACTGCCGGGGACGTAAAGTATTATACCGCCTCGAAAGCTGTTGCGTAAAAGTCTGCCACGTTTTTACTGCCTTTGAAGATTTTGCTAGCTCAAGAAATAGGGATTTAAGGAACTGCGACTTGTCCGGGGCTATTGATCTGGAAATAGATACTTCCATGTACCAGACAGACAGTACAACAAAACTGCCAGTCACTGCCGACACAGATATTCTTTATAGCATCAGTAAATCTTACTGGAAAGATAAATTTATAGTGATTCAGCAGTGGAAGAACAGCAAAGGGCAAACGATAGCCAAACAGCTTCATAAATTTGAGTATTTCTTTGACTTTGTATCCTTCCTGAAAGGGGATTTATCTGATTCAAACCTGGTTCTCTGCGAAGGTCTGAAATATCTGAACAACACAAACGAGCTGGAGCTTAAGGACGCCAGGCTGACCAGCTCCATATGTGAAAAATTTGGAATTCCATATGAGAAATATACTTATAATCAGAAGTTCATCCAGGAATTCCCTCCAACGGAAAAAAATGAGGAAGAGACGGCAGTAATCTTGCAAGAATCAAGGGAGCCTGCTTCTTCTGATATGTCCAGGAGTTACAACCGGATCAGCTATATCACGGACCTGCATTTAATGCACCGAATTCAAAATGCCGGATGCCGTTCCAGGGAAGACGTCGTTTTCACCCTGCAGAAAATTGTAGATGCCATTGTACAGGAATCCTGCGGTGTCACACTCATAGGCGGCGACATATCTTCAGATTTTTCCCTGTTTGAGCTGTTCGTAAAACTGCTTGCCCATTCAGCTTATGGACGTCAGACATTCCTGTTCGTGCTCGGTAACCACGAGTTTTGGGAATTCCCGGACCTTTCAGTAGAACAGATTACGGATAAATACCGGAAATTACTGGAAGAATATGATATGTACCTGCTGCAAAATGATTTGTTTTATGAAAATGAAGTTGATAACCATGGGATTATTCCGTATGCAGAACTGGAACAAATGACACACACGGAACTTACTGAGAAACTTCGCTGTTCCAGGCTTATAGTGCTTGGAGGGACAGGCTTTTCCGGCTGTAACGAGGAATTCAATGCAAATGACGGCATATACCGGAATACCATAAACAGAGAGATGGAAATTCAGAAAAGCCAGAAGTTTGAGAATTTGTATCAGGAACTGCTTCCTGTTCTGGGTCAGAAAAATACGGTAATATTTACCCATAGTCCACAGAAAGACTGGAATTCCAATCCAAATGCTCATGCCAAGTTTGTGTACGTCAGTGGGCACACGCACCGGAATGTGTTTTATGATGACGGAGAGGAGAGAATCTATGCGGACAATCAGATAGGGTACCGTAATAACAATCCTCATCTGAAAAATTTCCTGATGGACTGGGAATATGATTACTTTTCAGATTATGAAGATGGTATTTATGAAATTACAGCTCAGGCCTACCAGGATTTCATGAGGGGAACCAATATCAGCATGGACTTCAGCCGCAAAATTCATATTCTTTATATGCTGAAGAAAAATGGTTATTACTGTTTTATACATAAGAGCAAGCAGGGGCTGTTATCCATACTGCACGGCGGAATATTGAAACGGCTGGAACATAAGGATATCCAGTATTATTATGACCATATGGATCAGATGATTGCAACAATTAAGACCCCTATGGACAAATATACTGCCTTTCAGGAAAAAGTTGCTGGCACCATTCAAAAAATCGGAGGATATGGACGCATTCACGGATGTATCATCGATATTAATTTCTTTAATCATGTGTATGTTAACCCGATTGACCTGACCGTAACAGGATACTGGGCATCCGGCATAATTCAGAAAGTTGTATATCCAACTATTCCTTCCCTGTTAGAAGAACAGTGTCCGCAGCTTTATACTAATTACCAGAAGCTGATTGAAGGAAAAAAAACAGATCCATTAATGGAAAAGCAAAAGGAAACACAATTAGCAATGCTGCCACAACTGTACCTGGATACAGACATTTACAAGGCATCCAGAGAAATCAGTAAAATGCAGCGACTAGGTTCCAGGATACTGACAATCTGGAATGAAACCTCATTAAAACAATGATAATATTGTTAAAGTAGATTAAAATAGCATGATTTATATTGATCGAATTCCAAACATCTGTACATATGACTATGATGAAGTTTGGTGGGTTGTCCGTTCTCCAGGTAGTTTGTCACAGGAGCATCATTGCAGGGATTCTTCTTGGAATGGGAGCAGAGATTGATACCAGTGCAGAATACAGGAAATATTTTGAAATGTTTCGGCATTACATCTGACACATCAAAATATGCAGGAAAAAGGCACCTCTGGAATAGAAGTGCCTGTAAAACCAATTTAACAAATATCACTTTTCTTATCGTCTTGTCTTCTGGGTTATTGAAACCAGAAGATAGGACATTACAGTCGATCCAAATAGTACATATCGATAATACGCTCTACATTGTCATCATAACCATATTTGTCTCGCATATAATCAATCAGTTCTTCTGCCTTACGTTTCCATTTTTCACGCTCATCACTTGTACGAGCAGCGGAATGCTTTCGCTGAATCTTATCTGCCTTTTCGTTAAATTTGTGCCAGTCATCTGAACTTGTTTCTAATCGTCTTGCCATTTTTCTAATCCTCCTAAAGTATTATTTTTATATGTATCAGCGAAGACGGTCGAGGTAATTATCTTTGATAATTCTCTTGACCTGTTCATCACCAAGTCCATATTCTTCACGCATATTTCTTGCAAGCGCTTCATCTTTTTTTGCTTATTTTCTCTTTCTTCATAGGTAGTCACATCCACACACAGGCGGTGGATCTAATCCGCTTCTTAAATAACTCATAACAATTTTCTCCTTTTTTCTTATGATATCCGGATATAACCGGATAATTATTGAACCTTTTTCTTGTTCATTATTACTGTACCAATAATGTATCGTGCCAAAACACTGCTAAAAAACCACTGACACGTCAGTAGGATATTCCCAGAAATATCCAGTAGCCTTTTCGAAAGCACGGATATTATTAGGAGAAGTGTTTCAATGTGAGATCATTTTATCCATCTGCTGCACCTCCGTTCTGATCAGTCTCTCCTAATGGGGAAAAAACATTTGATAAACTGTCCGGGTCATCATCTGCATAAGCCATTGTCGTTTGCCTCCTTTCCTGTTGCTGATATTATCATAAGTCATATTTTTCCAAAAATCGATGTCAGTACATTGTGAAAGGCTGATTTATACAAAGGCTCTCACGAAACGTATCTATACCCAATCTGTGGAATGAATCAGATCTCCAAGTTTGTCATTTCATAACGTATTGACATGGCATTATTCAAAACGACCATTTATACTTTTTATGACAAGATTTCTATAGCAAACCTGTAACTGTAGACCTAGCAAATATTAAAAGGAGAAGAGGATATGGTTGAAAAATTATTAAAAGCAATTAGCTTAAATGATGAGGATTACACGCAAGAAAAGGAGAATATAAATCCAGGATTCACTTTTTTCACAGTGCTATTCACTGTTGTGCTTATAAGCATTTCTGTAGCTGGATGCTTTTATATGCGAAATTGTAGAAAATATAGGTATGATGATTCCATGACCGTTTCAGAGAATGGTACCCGTATTGTGTACGATAATAGAGGAGCATATCTGGTAAAAGGAAAAAAGGTGTTGTCTGATGTTTATATGGCAATCGAAAAAGATCCATTTTCAGCTTATTGCCGTGTCATAAATCATGATGGACTGATTGGGTTTATTTCAAAGGAGGATGGGAAGGTAGTTATTACACCCAAATATACAGAAGCTTCGTCCATGTCAGATCATTCATCCTGTGTCAGTGAAGGAAATGGATTTTATTATATTTCGGAAGACGGAAGTTATATGATTGGAAACTATGAAGACGCCAATCCTTTTGAGCGTAAAGGTACAATGGCACGGGTGAAGACATCTGAAGGCTGGGCAATTATTGACAAAAATGGCACTGTGCTTATTGATAAATGTGATTCAATCAGCAATCTTCCAGTCATTGCATCTACAGGAATGGCAGTACGAAACGGACATGTATTACTGCTTCGGTATTCCGATAAATCAGATGAAACTACTTCTGTACAGATTATCAAAGAATTCAAAGCGTTTTCTGAAATCTCAGAAATATTTCTTGAAGAATTTGCTGTTGTAAAAGGAAAAAATGGATATGGTGCTATAGATTTTAATGGAAACATTATTATGCCGGCAGTGTATGAGTATTTGGACTGGGATAGTTATAAGATTCAAGATGAAGCCTTAAAAAAAGAAATCATTTTTAAAGGAAAAAAGAAAAACGGAAGATTCGATGTAATAGATTGGAATCCTGAAAAAATGTAAATCTATGTATGTAGACAGCTTTTTTAGCTGGTTTTACCTGTTATCGTAACATATCGACAGAATATAAATATTTTAAAAATATAAATTCTGTTGATATAGAGATTTTCAATTTGATAGACTGAGTCTGGAACCGGTAATTGAAAATGTATAAGTAATATTTTTCGAAGAGTGTCGAATTTCATCGTACGATAATTCTTGCTACTGAGAATAAATTGTCGTACACTGAATATATACCAAATAACCTAGCATTGGAAAGGATGAGGGAAAAAATTGAACAACAAAACTGCTGTATTACTAACATACAGCGACACAGAAGAAATGAGAAACGAAAGCATGAAACAGATTAACGAAAAGGAGAAAGAGATTATTCAAGATAATGCAGATCTGTTAGAATTAGCAATGCGATACGAGCATCTGAACATACCATATAAAGATAGGCGTATCATCGATGACTACATAGCCTGCATCTTGTCCAGGCAGGAACGTATGGAGACCCTGATTTATTATGCGGGTAGAAAAGATGCACTGTGCTATTGTTGAGGAATGCTACCTTATTTCAACAAAAATGCAACCTGTATGAAATTGCAGACGGATTGTCTATGATATAAAATAATAATTGTGAAAAAGTGATTTGCATAATTGTAAGTCACTTTTTTTAATTTTTCAAAATCCTATTGACACAGAAAAAATCAAATTGCTACATTGGAGCTGCAACAGGAAACGATTTCAAAAACGGAGGGTTTGCAATGAGAAAAGCAAAAAAATGTAACATAGGGAAGCAGAAATTAACAATGGTTTGGCTGGCACTGGTGGTTTTATTCCTTGGGAGCTTTATAAGACCAGTGGGTGTCCAGGCTGCAAAAATGAAACTGAACAAATCAGCGGTCACCATCAATCGGGGAGCTTCCACGTCGCTGAAGGTATCAGGAAGCAAAAAGAAAGTAAAATGGAGTTCTTCTAAAAAATCCGTTGCATCCGTTTCTGCTACCGGGAAAGTATCTGGAAAAAAAGCCGGAACGGCATACATTTATGCCAAAGTTGGAAAACGAACCTTAAAATGTAAGGTGACAGTGAAAGAGCCGGATAAATCTAAACGCATTAATCTGGCAAAAAAAGAAGCAAAGAAAATTGTAAAAAAATTTGTAACTGCGGATATGAATACAAAGGAGCGGGCTTTTGTATTATTCCGGTATCTGACCGAGCACTGTTCCTGGCAGTTAAATCAGTCTTCAGAGGCATACAAGAAAAACTATGGCAATGAAGCCTATGCAGCTCTGGTTATGAAAAAGGCTGCCTGCTCCGGATATGCAAAAGCCTATATAATGCTTTGTGAAGCTGCGAACGTTCCGATACGGCATGTAAATGCTAACAGCTGGACACACCAGTGGAATGAAGTAAAAGTAAAAGGAAAGTGGATCAAGGTTGATGCATATGGTGGAACCTTTGCAGATACCACCGGAATTCGAAAATCCTTAAGAACTTCATCGGAGGATCAGGAACAGTTAGTATTTCATTTTACGATTGAGAGATAATTTCAGAATGAAAATAGAGAAGCTGGGGCAGAAATGGAATATGCCTGTAATAGATGTTGACAAATATAGCATAATAAAATTATAATATGTATATAATATTACTATGAAAGCGAGAGGTGATCCTATGAACATTCGTCCATCAGCTGCTATTAGACAAAATTATAATGAGATTGCAGAGCTTTGCCGTAAATCTTCAGAGCCTGTTTTTCTGACAAAAAATGGAGAAGGTGATCTTGTGGTGATGGATATTGAATCCTTTAACCGACGGGAGAAAATGTTGAATTTAAGAGAAGAACTGCTTGCTGTTGAAGAGGATCGTCTGGCAGGAAGAACAGGATGCAGTCTTGATGAATTGGAAAGTTATCTTGATAATATAATAGAAGAGGGCTGAAAATGTCAGAAAGAAGAAAATATAAAATTATCGTATCCGACCGGGCCAAGCAAATGCTTGGAGTACATATTCGTTTTCTGGCACAGGTAGATAAGGATGCCGCAAGAAATAAGAAAAAAGAATTAACGGAAGCAATGCGTTCCTTAACGTACAGTCCAAATCGTTTTCCCTTTTTTGATGAGCCGTATATTCCATGCAATAAGTATCACAAAATGTTTATAAAAAACTGGTATTTGATCTTGTATCAGATTGAGGATGATACAGTTTATGTGGATTACATTTTAGACTGTAGAAAAGAGTATAATTGGCTCATCCGTTGAATTAGTGGGTGTATTATTGCAACTAAAATGTGACATGATTGCAACATATCTAAAAATGCAGAGATGTATCGCTGGAGGTGAGCATCTCTGCATTTTTTACGGGTACCTTGCGATTCAATTGAAATAGTATGAAAGAATTATAAGGGGTATCGGTGGTTCACGGTAATTGCTTGTGTATTAACAAAAGTTTTATCCAGATGAATGTAATAACTTAAAAAGGTGCAGGTCAATCGAAAAGATTGTGCTTATTCGCTCTTTTCTGAGCAATTTCATATACTTCTTCGTCTGCCCGGACACCGATTACAATAATTATCATAGATGATTCTGTACGGCGAAGCTGATATACAACGCGTAAACCAGCAGCGCGGAGTTTGATTTTCAGAAGTCCGGCAAGGCTCGTGCTGCTGTGATTACCAAGTGGCTTTCCATAGCCCTGTTCCTCAACTGGCAGTGGATTTTGCTGAACTTTTTTGATGGCTTTCAGAACAAGAATACGCTGACTTCCATCCAGGTCTTTTAAGTCTTTTTCTGCTTCCGGAAGGTATTCTAGTTTCCAATTCATTCAATGTCTACCTCGTCAAAACCGGCAAGATCGTCTTCTGTAATACCGAGACGACGGTTCATTTCTTCCTCAGAAATTAATGAGGCTGGATCAAAGTGTGCCATACGCTCAGAAGCAACAGCAAGAAGACGAGCATCATTTACCTCATCCATCAGGCGGATGTATTCTTCAGGAGAAATGAGAACACATTCTGCAACATTGTTTTTCATTACAACTTTAGTACCGCTCTGCTTCACATCTTCAAAAATTTTTCCGGCAAGGCCACGATTGAATTGGCTGATCGGAACCGTATTTTTAATTGCACTCATAACAGATGCCATAATCGTCAACTCCTTTCTACTTGTATTATAGCAGATATCTGCAAAATATCAACTAATTAGTCAGTATATTTACTGATAAATATGTGCAATAGGGGATTCTTTAGGTATTGCATTTCGGGTGAAGGTGATTTTATCTCTTAATGATTGGAGTATCTCCTAAAAAATAGTGAAATTTAGGAAATAAATAATAACCTGGGAGATTGGTTATAAGAGTTTGAAGGTATAAAAATATATTAGGTTTGGATTTATGAAGATCTTTGCATCCAATATTAGCAAGTGTATCTATTTGCAACCAAAATGCGACACTATTGCAACCACTCTAATATTGACTTCGGATTCTCTTTATAATAGAATGGTATTCGTAAAAAGAAGGCACGAAAAAGCAGTTTGTTTTATGCAGACTGTTTTTTTTGTGCCTTCTTGTCGTATAAATAATAGGAGGGCAACACATGGCGAACACAAAAAAAGCAATTGAAGAAGTAACGGAAAAAGAAATTCCACGCGCAGCCTATGAAGGTGTCTTAACAATTGACGTTGATGCGCAGGTGGAGAGTGCACAGGAACAGGAGGATACCAGATGGCACCAGCTTTTAAATGCACACCGTACCAGAAAGGTACTCACAGGTCAGCTTGGTGGTATTGAGAAGCTGGAGAGCGGCTGGATGGTAGCAGTCACATATTATAATGGCTTTCGTATCATTATTCCAATGAATGAAATGATGATTAACTTAAGCGGAGACGGGCGGGAAAATGCAGACACTTTAAACCGCCAGGTGCGGATTGCAAACAACATGCTTGGCTGTGACATTGATTTCATTATCAAGGATCTGGATACCAAAAGCCGGAGCGTGGTAGCCTCCCGAAAAGATGCCATGCTGAAAAAGCGTCAGACCTTCTATATTGGAGAAGAGGGGGAGAAGCCGCTTCTGTACCCTGGAAGAATTGCAGAAGCCCGGGTGATCGCAGTGGCGCCAAAGGCAGTACGTCTGGAAGTGTTCGGTGTGGAGGTATCTGTCAGGGCGCGTGATATGGCCTGGGAGTGGATGCTGGATGCCAGCGAAAAATTTCAGGTTGGAGATCTTATCCAGGTCATGGTCAATAAAGTAGAGGGACAAGAACCGGAACATCTCAGCGTGGAAGTGGATGCAAAAACGCCGACTGCTAATCTCAACAAAGATAATCTTCGGAAATGCCACAGGCAGGGCAAGTACACAGGTGTGATCACAGAAGTTTATAAGGGGACTTATTTTATGCGTCTTGATATCGGGGTAAATGCAGTAGCACATTCCTGTAACATGCCAACCCTTCCCGGTAAGGGAGACAAAATCGGCATTGTGGTGACCAGAATTAACGACAATTATGAGGTTGCGGAAGGGATTATTACAAGACTGATTAAAAGATATAAATAAAAAGACAGAACGAATAAAAATCCTATTGACACAGAAAATGCGATTTTTTTACAATCGGGACAAACAGGAAAGGAGACGAATGAAATGGCAAAAATGAAGAAAAAACAGCAGAATGAAAAACTGTATTGTCCCTACTGCGGAAGGCTGGCAGTGCTGCGACCAGCAGAGTATGTTTATGGTAAGCGCAACTTAAATCCGGATAATTACTTATACGTTTGCAGTGGCTATCCGTTCTGTGATTCCTATATTGGAGTACATAAAAAGAGCATGCGTCCTATGGGAACCCTGGCAAATGGAGATCTTCGCCATAAGAGGATTGAGGCACACAGGGCTTTAAATAAGGTAGTACAGACAGGGATTATGACGAAGCATGGCGTTTACATCTGGCTTCAGAACCGCCTATGCCTGCGGGAAAAGGATATGCATATAGGGATGTTCTCAGAATACCGTTGTGAGGAAACCATCCGGGAATGTAATGCGCTTATGGAACCTTATACAAAAACGAATCGGATTTCTCCGCGGGAGAAGAAAACGATGGCAGCATGAGAAATGGAAAAAATATCCTGCGTATGCAGGCGGATGAGGAAGACGCTTATCATCTGATGGATTTAAAGGAACTGTATTTTGTTCTGATCGGGCTTGGCTCCTTTATAGAGGGGATTGCAGTATATTTTTTATTGTTTAAAATCAGATGCTGGGATCTTATATACCTGTGCGTGGTGCTTTTCCTTGGGATTTTTCTTCTTCTAAGGCAGTCAAATAAAATCAGTAAAAGAATCATGGAAGCAGAAGTCTGTTACATGGAGCTGGATGAATTCAGTCTGGCAGTCTGTCAGCCGGAAAAAAACGGGCATTATGAATGCTGCCGGATTTTTTATGAAGAGATTGATAAAATTGTAGAAGGCAGCCACAGGGGAATCCCGGAATTTTACATTGTATTGGGCGAAAATAAAAACCGGGAAAGTTTTTTTCTTCTGGACGAGGAAGAACAGGACCGGACGATCTTTCTTGTCCGTTCGTTTGGATTTAACCGTCAGAGGTTTACGGAGTTTTACCGGAAGCTTCGCTGGAATGTTCCTGGGAAAACCCGGATCATTGGGACAAAGAACCAGGAGGTATGGAATCTTCGAAAACCAAATATCGAAGTCTGCATTGTAGCAGGAATGATTGCCTGTTATGTGATTCCAAAACTCCTGGAAATTATGAAGTTACACTAGGAGGAACGGGATTATGAAATGGTATACAGCCATTGGAATCAAAACGGAAGATGATGAGGGCAGGCTTTTGGTAAAGATTGGCGGACAGGAAAAGGTGCTCACAGAGATAGAAACCATGCTCTGGGCGGCTCTTACCTGGAGTGTTTGTGCGGAGAACAGAATTTATTCCCAGATGTACCGGGTACTATGTATTACATTTGGAGAAGAGAAGGCAACTGATTGGGCGGATGAAGAGGATTTTTTGTTTTGCTTAAGGCGCCTGAAAAAACGCGGTCTGGTAGCAGAGTGTGATGGCGCGAGTAAGGAGGAAGCTTTGTGGTTCCTTCTTAGTAAATCTGTGGTATCACCTGCCAGGAATTCGCTTTTTGAACGGTTAGGCACATTTGCAGATGACCTGGCACTTGGAAAAGGACTGAAAATCGCACTGCGGGCTTTTAAAAGCCCTGTGCTCACCTATGAAGAGCGAATGGTTCTACAGCAGATTGCAGGTAATGGCTATGTCCCTTATCATCTGGCAGAGTTAACCAGACAGGCGGGTGCCGTTCCCCTGTCTGTGGAAGAACGAAAAAAAGTTCAGAACCAGGCCCTGCAGAAATTCATGCAGATCCTGGTTTCCCTGTTTAAGAAGAAACAGTTTGTAATCAGCTGCATCAAAGAAGGAGGTTTCCTTGAAAAAAAAGAAGAAATGGAAAACGTGGCTGTCTGAACAGTTCAGAAAATGCAGAGAAAATTATGCCAGGATACCGGATTTTTTTAAAAAGAGGATTGTGAATACCTTGCTTTTATCTTTTCTCCTATTATATGGTGGTTGTGCGCTTGGCCTGACACAAAAATCAGCCGGATTTGTGGGCTGGACCGTCTATTTAACAGTCTGCGGGATCGGGTATGCGCTTTATATTTATTATCTGGCAGTCACAAAGTCCTATGAGGTGGTGGAAGGAACCGTGACAGAGATCCATGCGGAACTTCTCTTTGATGGTTTTAAGAGAGTTCTGGTGCAAGGGGATGATGGGCTTACAACAGAGTTACTGTTAAATAAAGAGACAACTGTCATGCATGGAAAGACATACCGCTTTTATTTTAACCAGAGTGACCATGCGCGGTCCGGTATTCACAGGCTGGATGCCGCTTTTGATTTTGGGAATTTTTTTGGCGTGGAGGAGGTAAAAGAGTAATCCAGGGCGGGGAGTATCAGGCATGGTTCGAGTCCATGCCGCCCTGTTTCCATACAGCTGTATGGAAAATATGAAAAAAGGAGAGATTTTATTTATGTCGGAAACAAAATGTGGAACCGTGAAATGGTTCAGTGCAAAAAAAGGTTACGGATTTGTAACCGGGGAGGATGGGGAAGATTACTTTGCCCATTTCTCCCAGATTAAAATGGAAGGTTTTAAAAGGCTTTCCGGCAAGCAGCCTGTACAGTTTGAAGTCGGTGCCGATGAAAATGGCAGGGAAATTGCCGTGAATATTGTCCCTCTTACAACAGGGGAAGAAGCGTAAGAGCTAACAATTTTTGAAACACAAAATATATAAAAAATGTGTTTGACAGCCACTATATCTTGTGGTAACCTTTAAATGAAATCATATTTTATCAGCCATAATATGGTTGATCTTTCATTTGGATCCGGACATTCCGGATGTTTATCTTTTGGGCAGTTCGCCCTAAAACCAGCAAATACTTTGGAACATTGGAAGACGCGAAGAGAAAGGTTTTCTTTTGGTGTCTTTTTTGGTTAAATAAATGAAAAGGAGGAGCCAGAATGAGAAAAATCAAAGAGACTGTACTGGTCAAAATGAAAAAAAGAAGTGCTAAATAACCCAAAAAGAAAAGGAGAAGATTTATGCAGGAAGTAAACTGGGATGATGTAAATTTATTAGAACTTGGAGTGCTGCTTGACATGGCAAAGGATGGATATTTTTTCCAGATTGCGGATGGACGCATCAGATCCATTGTAGTAAAGCTCATTTCCTAAACTCAAAGGAGGGGCTATGTACTATAAGGATGATTTTAACGTGACATTTAAAGAGGAATCTGCTTTTTACAGATATCTGGATGATGTTGAGAAAAGGGCTGAATGGTTCCGTGCACAGAGTAAGGATCTGAAGGTAGAAGCAGTAACAAAAGATAGTATCTGTTCCCCGATTGGAAATATCAATCTGGAATATTTAAAAGAAGATACCCTGAAAAATTCCGGGCTGATGATAAAAACCCCGGATCGTAGCTGCTATCTTGGAATATCTGCAGTCAAAAGCTTAAAAGGCAGAGCCCGGATTGATGGAAAGGCTCTTGCAGAACTGGACAAGGAAACCCTTGCCTATATTTTGAATGAATGCCTGAAAGTTTCTAAGGGAAAATCCCTACTCCGCTTTTGTGAAGGCAAGGTGCGGGCAGTTTTATCTGGTGATGAAAAGGATTATTCAATTATGTCCATGCCGGAGGTCTACACAATTGCAGGAGCTTATATCTATAGTGATTTTGAAACAGCTGCCTTTAAGTCCGGATGTGCAGACCACAATCTGGTAAATGCAACATGGGAGTTAAGGGACCAGCGGCTGAACGAATCTTATCAGGAATTATTAGGACGTTATGGGAAAACTTTTAGTGGGGAACTGTCTGCGTCAGTCAGGATCAGCACATCTGATGTAGGAAGCTCCGGTGCCAATATATTTTATACGGTGTTTGCCAATGACCAGTACATTATATTAGGTGAAACCCTGAAAGTGCGCCATAAAAACTGCAAGGGAACCGAAGATTTCAACCAAAATATGGCATCCATTTTTGAATATTATAAGGCAGCCGTACAGGAGGTTTTGCAGCTTTGTGATATCTGGGTGAATCATCCTGCAAATGCCATGATCGGTGTCATGAAGCAGGCAGGCTTTTCCAAAAAGCTGATTGCAGAAACGGTAGAACGCTACCGCGCATCAGCTGGAGAGCAACCTTGCAGTGCCTATGAAATTTATTATGGAATCTGTGATGTTATTTCAATCGCAAGACAGCAGGAAACCAATGAACGGGGACTGCTTCTTCTGGAAGAAAAAGTGGCAGCCTGTGTAAACAGGCGCTGGCATGAACTTGACATTCCAGGTGAAATTAAATATTAGGAAAAACAGACGAAGGCAGGAAATCCTGTCTTTTTTGTATGTAGGAGGAAATTATGCAGTATCCGGATTGGCTTATGAAAGCAAAAGAATCTAAGAAACTACTCCAGTGGATACAGGATCCGGTGCACAGCTTCAAAATGTTTCACGGTCGGCTATTACTAAAATGCCAGGAAGAGGACTGCATAGTGTTTTATGCAGTTGATTCCAAGGAAAAGGATTGTTTACAGCTTAAGGAACCAAAACTTTGTGGTGTACTTTATCTGCCGGATTATTTTTTGTATGAAGTGGACACTGCTTTTTATGAAGCAGTCGGGATACCTGCCGATTTTATTTTTCCAACCAGGGAAAATCTTAAAAAAGAAGTGGAAAGCAGGGTCACCCATCTGGTGAAAAATCTGATTGATACAAAATGGGACAAGCTCCTGTTAAAGTACCAAAACCAGAGGGACAGCCTTTTTCCTAATATAAACCGGACACAGGTGCAGGAAACTTCCAAAAGATACCTGAAGGCCAAAATAAAGCCGGAGGAGCTGTTTTACAGTCCAAAGTTTTCCTTTGCAAAGATGCAGGTGGAGTACACGGATGTAATGTTTCTTTACTGTCTGAACCACCACGAGAAGGCTGTACAAATGATTGCAGATAAATGGCTGAAGGAATCTCTTTGGGAGATTTCCCAGAAAAGGATCTACCTTGGATGTGTCCGCGAAGAAATGGAAGAGCTGCAAAAAAAGGCAGCATGAAGGAGGAAATGGATTTATGAGTAAATTTGAGTATTTGAATCTGACTCAGAAGATGATCAAAATAAGAAAGATGGTGCCAAAGTTGATACGGAAACGGTACAGCGAAGAAGTACCTTATGATTTTGTGCGGCTGGATGATATTTATGAATACCTTACCCCGGCGCTAACGAAATATGGCGTGGATTTTGAGGTACTTACCGAAAAGCCCACCCAGGTGGATTCTTCCGGAAACCAGGTATATCTGATACCATTTGGCAATTTATGGCGGTATGAAGCAGATCTGAAGCTCTGCTGGGTAAATGCAGATCGTCCAAATGAAAAAAGTTACAGTGACATTCATGTGGTCGGAACCAATGAGGTTCCGGACAAAGCCAAAGGTGCAGCCTGGAGCTATGGACTGAAATATTATCTATTAAATAAGTATAACATCGTCCAGGCAAACACCGAGGATCCGGACATGCGCGGCCCTGCTCCGGATGGCGACAAAACAAAAAAAGAAAAAACACAAAACAAAGGAGAAAACACGAAACCAGACTTATCCCCTAAGAAAACAGTTTCGGTTACTAATGCTGTAAAATCAGAGTCCAAAAAGAAGGAAGCCAAAGAAAAACCAGAACATCCCCCGAAATCTGGTTCTGCTGAGGCTTCTGCTGAAGAAATCGGACAGTCTTTAAAACGAAACGAAAAACTTACCTCAAAGACGGTTTGTAATGGCAATGCAGTGAGTGGCAAACAGACTGTTAAGATTTCGGAAGATTCTTTTGATCTTGAAATCAGTCCTGACGAGATCCGTGATTTACAGGATAATGATGATAATTTACCAGGCCAGATGCAGTTTGGCATGGAAGAAAAGAACCCAGAAGAAAATTTTCTGGAAGATGACGATTTTAAAAAGAAAGTATCTGCCTTTGAAGAGGGCGCATTTGAAGAAATGACAAACGAAACAGTATGCGAAGAAGAAAAAGTAACAGGAAATCCTGTAACAGGTGCTGAACCAAAAGAGGTTTTTGAAGAGACAGACCAGGAAGAGGAAGAATTTCACCTTGTCAGTGAGGAAGATGAAAATCCATTTGACGACGAGAAGGAAGAGGAGACCGCAGAAGATTTCCCTATGGATTCAGAAGAGGATGATGTGGAAAAAGCGAAAAAAGTAATATGTAATTTTGGCTTATTTAGCGGGATGCCCCTTGGTGAGATTTTGTATAAACCAGACGGTCCCAAAACTTTAAGATGGATGGGAAGCGGATATAAAGGAAGCAATAACGAAATGAGGGAGGCTGCGAAGATTATTATGGATTACGAAGATCATAAAAAAATAGCAGCATAAAATGATTGTGGCTCCAGAAATACGGAGCCACATTTTTAGGAGGAATCATGTACGAACATCCATTTACCATAAAAGAAGTGGCGTGGCTGTTATCCATCCGTTGTCTTGATGGCGGCACCGCCCAGGAATTCCCGGTGGAATGTCCATACTGTGGTGACACCAGAGGAAAATGCAGTTTTTGTGTCAGTAAAAATGGAGAAATGAAAAATGTTTTTAACTGTTTCCACTGTGGGGAAAGCGGAAATATGCTTACTCTGTATGCAGACATTATGGGATTTTATGGAGCAGACCGGTGTAAGGAAGCTTATCAGGATATCCGGAAACGGCTGGAACTTAACAGGCAGGTGACAGGAAATGGGTATAAAAAGATGACAGCCAGTTCTGGCATGAAAGAGGTGGTGCCTAAAAAATCACCCGAGTACCTGGATTTTGTGTACCGGGAACTGCTTTCCCTTTTAAAGCTTCAAGAGCGCCATAGACAGGATTTTAAAAGACGCGGTGCAGCTGACATAGAAATAAAGGAACTGGAACAAAAAGGATATAAAAGTATTGAACCGGAAAATTCTGTTTCTATAGCGGAAAAACTGTTGGAAAAAGGCTTAAGGCTGGATGGAATCCCAGGTTTTTTCCGGAACCGGGACGGTATATGGGAAGCAGCTTTTTATGAGGGAAACCAGGGTTATCTGTGTCCCGTATATTCCCTTGATAGAAAAATAGCAGGTTTTCAGATACGTGTTGATAATCCTATAAATCACCGGAAATATATCTGGTTTACAAGCAGTGGATTTTCGGGAGGAACTTCAAGCGGCAGTCCGGCCGGGGTGTCCGGCTATATAAGCCCGGTACAAAGGAGCATCCATGTAACAGAAGGAATTTTAAAGGCTGAGCTTGCCAGCCTGAGAAGCGGATATCCTTATATTGGAATCCCAGGGGTGGGAAACTATAAAAGTCTGTTTCCTGTGCTTGCAGATTTAAAAAGCAGGGGGTTACAGACTGTGTATGAATGTATGGATATGGACAAAATGATGGATCTTACCTGCCGTTGTGACTGTATGGAAAAGTGCATCGTATGTGGGACACCGGAACGTTTGTTGAGAAAACAGGAGTGCCCACAAAAAAGGAGGAAGCGTGATACCATCCGGAAAGGATGCCTTAAACTGTACGACATGTGCGAAAAGCTTGGGTTAAACTGCCAGAGAATCAGCTGGGATACCGATGCGGACGGTTTGTGGCTCGGCAATTACAAGGGCGTGGATGACTGGATTTACAGCAAGCCACCAGAAGAAAAAGAGAGTTTTTATTGATTTAGTCAAATAAAAGGGGATCTGAAATCTGTATTCAGGTCTCTTTTTATCTGGCTAAACAGGCCAGTAGAAAGGAGAAAAAGATGGAAATCAGGGACAGACCATGCCTGGTAAAAACCAGGGACAGACCATTATCTAGGAGAGGAGAAAAACATTGGGTAAATTTAAGGGAAAAAGGTGGCTTGCAGGTGCAATGGCGGTTATGCTGTGCTGCAGCAGCTTCCTTCAGACAGGTGTTTTTACAGTATCCGCTGAAGCGGAGACAGAAGTGGCACAGGAGGCTGTGCAGGAACCGATGGCAGTAGAGAAAACAGAAGAAGAACTGATCGCGGAGACCGTTGCAGATCCTTCTCTTGCTCTTGAAATTAAGCAGGGAACTGCCTTTGATGTAGCGAAAGATTTTACAGGGTTAGGCTTAAAAGATGGTGACAGGGCAGAACTGAAAAAGGCTGCCATGGAGGATGGAACCACATTTGATTCTGGAAGACCAGGGATCTATAAATGTGTTTACCGGATCACACCTAAAGAAGGTGATTCTTATCTGGTTGCAAGAACCATTACCGTAACTGAAAAAGAACCGGAAACCCAGGCTGCTGGAGATTCCGGTTCTGAGGAGTCTGGGGACAGCGAAGATCCTGACCCTCTGCCTGAACAGCCAGCAGTTGCTGTGGAAGTTCCGGCAGAAGAGGAAAAAAAGGATGCAGATCTGGCAGAGATACCAGTAGAAGGTGAAGAAGCAGATGTGTCTGTGGAAACAGAAGTAGATACAGAAGAGAAACCGGAGAACACAACAGAGACAGATATTCAAGAGGATGATGTTTTTGGTTCTGAAATTCTTCCAGAGGAAGAGTTTGACTCTGAACTGGAACGCGCTGAGGAAGAGAACACTGTGGATCCGGAGACCGGACTGACACTCGGTGAAGTGTTAGAACAGGCCCAGGAACAGAATCTGGATCTTATGGAAATGGAAGAAGGGGAAACGGCATCTTTTATTGCTACATATGCTTCTGCCACAACCGATGTCAGTGTAACACGCGGAAGCTGCTATTATTACAGTGACTATGATCTCGGCTCTTACCTGACCTATAAATATACCGTCAGCTTTAACAATGTAACAGCAACTGCCTATTGCATTCAGCCGTCCAAGAGTAGTCCAGGGGATGGTGTATTTAAGATTACCAGACTGGGAGATGGAAAGAAACTTGCCAAGGTCTGCTACTATGGTACAAAGGCATCCGGAGTTAATGGTTTCTTTAAAACAGAGCATCCGGATTTTTCCGCAGGAAAGCAGTTTGTAATTACCCATCTTGCAGTATCATACGCAAGTGGAAGTGACGATGCATTTTCCGGTGCAAATGCAAACGGCCAGGCACTTGCTATGGAATTATATAACTATTGCATGGCTCAACCGGAGATCCCAGATGTAGCCATGGCGTTTTCCAATCCGAATGTGACCGCTTACATAGATGGAAGCGAGCAGCGTACCGAAGAAATCAAGTTCAAGGCAGATACCCTGCAGAACATTACCATGAAGCTTCCGGCCGGTGTGGTATTTCATAACGTGGATACCGGTGAAGCAAGCGAAGGTGGTGCTAAGGTAAAGGTGTATGGTGGAACAACGTTTTATTTATCCGCACCTCTGAATCAGGCCACAGCAGTTGCAGGTTCCTGGAAATCCACTATGAAGGGTTATATTACGAAGGATTTTTCTGCATATAAAGTAACCACTGGTACTGACACCCAGAACCTGGCCCTGGTATTCGGCGAGGGTGTGGACGATGAGAAATACGTGGATTTTTCCGTTACCTGGCTTCAGCAGGCGACCATTGAAATCATAAAAAAAGACAGAGGTTCCAATGCCCTTTTAGCTGGCGCGGTTTATGGCGTGTATGGTGATGAAGCCTGCCAGAACCTGATTATGGAAATGCCTCCGACAGATGAAAACGGTGTTTCTTCTGTTACCATTGATAAAACCCAGGATGTGGTTTATTTAAAAGAAATCACAGGACCCGTCGGCTATCTTGTGGATGCTACTGCCCATGATGTGACCCTTGTCATGGGAAGCAAAGTTACCAAGGAACTGCTGGACGATGAGAAAAAGGCTTCTCTTACCGTTTATAAAGAGGGTGAAGTTTTAACAGGTGCAGATGTAACGGATGAAAAGGTAACCTTCCGTTATGAAACAAGAAGGCAAAAAGGTGCGGTATATAATGTCTACGCAGGAGCGGATATTGTGGCTGCAGATGGCTCTATTATTTATCAGAATGGTGCCCTTGTAAAAGAAGGTCTGACAACCGGAGAAGACGGAAGTGCAACCCTTGATAACTTAAACATAGGAACCTACGTGGTAATCGAGACACAGGCACCTGATAAGCTGGTTTGCACAGGCGAATCCCAAACCGTAACCTTATCAGCTGCCGGTGAAAACGAAGAAGTTTCTTTTAGCACGGTTACCTTTACCAACGACAGACAAAAAGCCTCTGTATCTTTGGTAAAACAGGATGGGGAAACCAGACAGCCGCTTGCAGGTGCTGTTTTTGGAATGTATGCAGGGAATGATATTGTATCTGCAGACGGGAATGTGATCGTCAGAAAAGACACCCTGATTGAAAAGGTAGCTACTGGTACGGATGGAAAAGCAGGTTATACCGCAGACCTTCCGGTTAACAATTCCTACTATATCAAAGAACTTCAGGCACCCCAGATGTACGTGTTAAATACTTCTGATGTTTATTCCTTTGCATTTAATTATGCAGGGGATAAAGAGAAAAAAATAGAATTTACACATACTTTTACAGATGAGCGCGTCCGTGTGAATATCCATCTTACAAAGGAAGACAGTGAGACGGGAAAGAACGCACAGGGAGATGCAACTTTAGAAGGTGCTGTTTATGGCCTATATGCAAGGGAAGCAATTGGTTACCCGGATGGCAGCAGCGGGATCCTTTATCCAAAAGACGCCCAGGTTGCGACACTTACCACCGACAAATCTGGAAATGCAAGTGTATCCGGTCTCTATCCTGGAAAATATTATGTAAAAGAGATTACTCCGCCTGCAGGTTATGTCCTGGATGAAGAAGAGCATGATGTGGAAGGCGGTTATGAAGGTGACCAGGTGAAAGAAATCGATTGTACCATTACAGTTGCCGAGAATGTGAAAAAACAGCCGTTCCAGCTGATTAAGGCTGCAAATAACGGAAAAACAGATGCCGATCTGTTAAAAGGCGCCGGATTTTCCGCTTATCTCGCAAGCAGCTTAAGTACAAAAGAGGATGGTTCCTATGATTTTGCAAATGCCGTTCCCGTAGTGCTGACAGAAGATGGAAAGACCGAGATCTTTACGGACGAAAAAGGCTATGCCTGCACAATCCCTCTTCCATATGGTACTTATGTGGTAAGGGAAACCACAACACCGCATAATTTCAAGCCCGTTGACGATTTCACCGTTGTAATCAGTGAGAATAAGTCAGAACCCCAGGTTTGGAGAGTGTTATTGGACGATGAGTTTTCCGCAAAACTAAAAATCATTAAACAGGATGATGAAACCAAGAAGCCGGTCCTGGTTGCAAACACCGAGTTTAAAATTTATGACCTGGATGAAGGAAAATATGTGGAGCAGACGACCACCTATCCAAGTACCGTTACCCATAAATCTTATTTTACGGATGAAAATGGTTATCTGATCCTGCCAAGTGCTCTTAAATGCGGCAACTACCGGATCGAGGAAGTAATGGCCCCGGACGGCTATACCCAGAATACCAATTATGTAGAAATAAAGGTGGACAGCAACACCGCTTACCAGATGGATTCAACAACTGGAGATGCAATCATTACGGTTGTCTATGAGAACCATCCGGCAAAAGGAAAGCTCATCATCCATAAGTCCGGGGAAACCTTAAAATCGTTCAAAAAAGATTTTACCTACGAGGAAACTTCCCTTTTGGGTGCAGAGTTTGCGGTTTATGCTGCAGAGGATATTTATACCCCAGATCATCAGGTGGATGAAAAGGGAAACCGTACTCTCATTTATCCAAAAGATACCCTGATCCGGAAAGTTACAACGGATGAGAAGGGAGAAGCAGTTTTGGCTGATCTTCCCCTTGGAACGTACCTCGTAAAGGAAACCAAAGCTCCAACTGGTTTTGTACTTAATTCTGAAAGCAAGGAAATTACTTTCCTGTATAAAGACCAGGATACGCCGGTCGTGGAGGAAACCGTGGAATTTTCCAATAAGCGCCAGAAGGTAGATCTTAAAGTAGTGAAAGAGGATGCCGAAAATGGTAAAAAACTGGAAGGTGCCGAATTTGGAATTTATAACAAAAATGACATTTTATCCGGTGATAAGGTGATCGTAAAGGCGGATACCCTGCTTCAGAAGGTCATGAGTGATAAAAACGGACTGGCACAGTTTACCCTTGATCTGCCTCTTGGAAAGTATTATGTCAAAGAGCTGCAGGCGCCGGATGGCTATGTTTCCTCGGATGAAATTATGGAATTTGATGCCAGTTATCAAGGACAGGATGTTAAGGTGGTAAAATTATCTGCTACAAAGAAAAACCAGCCAACGACTGTTGAAATCACAAAAGCAGATGTGACTACAGGTGTGGAGCTGGACGGTGCTTCCTTACTTGTCCTGAATAAGAAGGGCGAAGTAGTGGATTCCTGGACATCTGTAAAGGACAAACCACATGTAATAAAAGGCTTAAAAGTTGGAGAGACTTATACTCTTCGGGAGCAGATTGCGCCGTATGGCTATTTACGCACAACAGATATCACCTTTCAGATTTCCGATACCGCAGAGGTTCAGAAGGTAAGGATGGAAGATGATGTTCCCATTGCGCGCCTGCTGGTAAATAAAAAAGGTGAATTCCTGGACGATGTTACCCTGCTTGATAATGCCAAAGGTGTAGTGGAGCATTTCTTCAGTTATGTAACCGGAAGTCTGACAGATGTTTCCTTCAATGTGTACGCCGCCGAGGACATCCGTGCAGCAGATGGTGTGAGCGAAAATTATTATACAAAAGATCAGCTTGTGGGTACCATAACAACCGACGGAACAGGTATCGCAGAGCTTGACAATCTGCCTCTTGGCAAATATTATATTGTCGAAAAAGAAACCTCCTATGGATATGTATTAGACGACGAGCCAAGATACGTGGATCTTACCTATCGTGACCAGGACACTCCGGTTGTAACCTATAGTGCGGACTGGCAGAACCGCCGTCAGAAAGTACAGATAAATGTCTTAAAGAAAGAAAAAGACAGCGACAAGGTTCTTTCCGGCGCTATCTTTGGACTTTTTGCAGCGGAGGACATTACATCTGCAGGCGGTAAAGTACTGATTGAAAAGGATACCATCATTGAGTTGAAGACCACAGATGAAAGCGGCTGGATCCACTTTATTGCGGATCTTCCGATCCGTGCAAAGTATTACCTGAAAGAAATCTATGCACCTGACGGATATGTGCGTGCGACCGAAGCCCAGGAATTTACTTTCGAGTATCAGGGTGATAAAACCACCCAGGCAGTCTATGAATTTACCTTTGAGGATGTGCAGACTTCTGTGGAGCTTTCCAAGGCAGACTTAACAGATGGAAAAGAGCTTCCAGGCGCTTCCTTACAGGTATTAGATTCCACTGGAACTGTTGTGGAAGAGTGGATTTCTACGGAAGAACCCCATATGATCCGTGGCCTGCTGGTAGGCGAAACCTATACCATGGTAGAAACGAAACCGGCAGATGGATATACCACCGCAGAAAGTATTGAGTTTAAGGTGGAAGATACTGCAGAAGTTCAGAAGCACCAGATGTTAGATGATGTCACAAAAGTAGAAATCAGTAAAACCGATGTGACAGATTCCAAGGAAGTTCCAGGTGCGAAGCTGACCATCCTGGACAAAGATGGAAAAGTAGTAGAAAGCTGGGTATCTGATAAAGATCCGCATATGGTGGAGAAACTTCCGGTTGGAACCTATACCCTTCGGGAAGAACAGGCACCGGATGGGTACCTGGTTGCGGAAGAGGTATCTTTTGACGTCAAAGATACTGGGGAAATCCAGAAGGTGGAAATGAAAGATGCCCGTCCTACTGGAAAACTGATTCTTAAGAAAACCGATGCAGAAGATGGCTCCCCTCTTGCCGGAGCAGAGTTTGAGCTTCGGATCAAGAAATCTGGAAAAGTTGTGGCAACCCTTGTCACAGATGAAGAGGGCGTTGCCACAAGCGGAGACATTCCAATCGCGACCTATAAAGATGGAAAGATGAAAAAAGAAATCGAGTATATCCTGGTTGAGACCAAAGCACCGGAAGGTTATGTAAGAAGTGAGAAAGAGGAAAACGTTGTATTTGAGTACAAAGATGATAAGACCAAAGAGATTGAGATCACAAAAGAACTTACCAATGAGCGGATTCCAACTGGCGGTTATGTAAAATCTCCGAAAACAGGAGATGACACCAACATCTGGCTTCCAATCCTTCTTCTTGTTTTATCCGTTGGAGGAATAGCCGGAATCTTCTGGTACACCAAAAAGAAAAATCATGAGGAATAAGAAAACTGGACTGTCACTTCGGTGGCGGTCCTTTTTTCTTGGAAATAATTGGAAATGGAGGGATTTATGAAACAGGTAAAAGAAATGGGGATTGTAGCAGTATGCCTGATGCTGCTGGGTTTTGGAATCTGCATGGGAATTGGAACGTATCTTATGTACCGGGATGGGGAAGAGGAATATAACACTCTTCGGGAATATGTTGCCGTGGAAGAACCAAAAGAAAATGCTGATGGTGAAACACCGGAGGAAAACCAGAAAGAAACCGTTACCGTGGATTTTGAAGCTTTGAAAAAAATAAATCCGGAGATCATTGCCTGGATCCGGATTCCGGACACCAAGATTGATTATCCGGTTGTGCAGGGGACAGACAATGAATATTATCTAAAGCATACCTTTAAAAAGACAGAACATGTAGCCGGAAGCATTTTTCTGGATAAAGATAATAGTCCGGATTTTTCCAACCGTAAAACTATTTTGTACGGTCATAATATGAAAGATGGCAGCATGTTCCAGGGCCTGCATAAATATGAAAGTGAATCGTATTTACAGGAGCATAATAAGGTATATCTGTATTTACCAGCTGTGGAAACCTTAACCTATACCGTCATAAAATGTGGCTATGTAAAAGCGGATAGTGATACCTTCTGGCTGGGAGAGCCAGTTGAAACTAGTCAGCTTTTATTATCCACCTGCGGTTCAGATTCTTCGAAACGGCTGGTGCTTTTTTGTGAACTGCCAGAGGAACAGGAAGAATCAGAGGTAAATGGCGAGGATATAAGTATGGAAGTCTTTTAATCGCAGGGAGCTAAAATGCCATCCTTGATAGCAAAAATATCAAAGATGGCATTGTTCTTAAATGTGTAGTGTTTATGTTCGTGCTATTATGGTATCTCTATATTTACCGAAAAGCAGCTATGGTCATCCTGATAGAATCAGGAATATAGAATATCACATAATTATCTACAGGTAATACACGAAGTCCACGACTTTTCCATGGTTCATTTTCATATTTTCGATACCGTTCCGGCATAATATCCAGACTTAAAATCTGTTCTTCCAAACGGTCAAGCTGTCCGCTCGCATTCTCTGGGGATTGCAATTCAAATGCAATATACTCAAAAATCCCTCTTAAATCGCTGTCAGCCTGTTCAGATAATTCAACCTCATAGTTCATATACCATAATCATTGCGGATATCTGCAAAGGCTTTTTTCGCATTTTTAGTCCGTTCAGCCTGCATATCCGAATATCCTTTCTCCAATTCTTCATTGAATTCTGTTTCAGATAAAGTATGAAAGTCAACAGGTCTTGAAGATGGTAATTTCACTTCAAATGGAAGTCCTCTTTGTAAAATAATCTGTTTATAAAACATATTAATAGCACTGGAAGCTGGAATTCCAAGCGTAGACAAAATGCTTTCTGCTTTTTCTTTTACATCTGGTTCGATTCGTGCATATAAATTTGCTGATTTTGCAGCCATATAGATTCGCTCCTTTCAAGAAAAATATGTTATCTATAGTTATTATACACAAATGTCCGTACAATAGCAATACTTTTTACAGGTTGAATTAGATATAAATGGCGAATAGTTACTGTTGTTTAATGAAGGAAGACTATGAGAAATTTTTCAAAATAGTCTTCCTTTGTTTCCTTGTTTTGCAGGTTTTATCAGGCATTTGAAAACGCATTGTATTACAGGGAAAAATCCGTTATAATAGAAACAAAGGTTGCTGATAGGAATCATTGCAAAACATAAAGCCAGACAAAGATACGAATTATAGATTTGGATGGAACGTATATGCCATTATTTAAGGAAGAATATAAAAAGGAAGAGAAAATAAATGGTGTCATTTATGATATGTTGCCATCACAAAATTATCAGCATGGTATGAAATGGAGAAAATTTACAGCAAGGGAATGGAAAGCGGTGAAAAACGCGGTGAACTAAAAAGCGAAGGAAACAGCCCTTTCCATGGTCAGAAAGAGCATATCAAAGATGGCATTGTCTGCTGAAAACAGGAGAAACTTATTTATCGCCATAGTGTCCACGGCAAGCTGCAATGAAAATTCTCCCGTCTTCCATATGATATACGAGTCGATTCTTTTCATCAATGCGTCGACTGTATTCTCCTTGTAAATCACCTCTTAAGGCTTCTGGGTTTCCAATCCCATCCAAACAGCCATTGCGTTCAATATCTTTAATAAGAAGATTGATTCGTTTTAATGTCTTTTTATCCTGAAGCTGCCAGTATAAATAATCATCCCAGGCTTCATCAGACCATATTTTTTCACTCATTCTCTACCTCAATCAGCTCGTGAGCAGTACCTTTACCAGCGCGGAGTTCCTGAACAGATTTCTTAACATGAGAAAGATTCGGTTCGGTAAAAAATGGATCAGGTGTCTGTGCAATATCAAAAGGAATACGTTTTTCACGAAGAACTGCTTTCACAAATATATTGATAGCTGTAGAAGTATTAAGTCCAACATTGGAACAAAATGCGTCAAATTCAATTTTATCATTTGCATCCACACGTGCAGTAAGCGTTGCCTGTGCCATAATAATGCCCCCTTTCTGTGATCTATCTACTTATAATATAACACTATTGTATGCTAAATACAAGCTAATGTAACACAAATTACATAAAAATAAAAATTTACCTAGAAATTAAAAAATTACGTGATCGGAAAGAAAAAAATACGATTACTTATATATATGGTCTATCGTAGACCTAAAGCTGAAAGAAATGAAAATTATGACAAAAATCATGCTGTTTTTATTATCAATTTCCCATATGGGTAAGGCCTGAGTACCTGTACATACTTCAAATCTGTATGTGAGTGAAGTGACAGATTCGTACTCTTATAATGAAGAAACAAGATATGATAATGATTTTACAGCAGAGTATCAGGCAGGGCTTTGCAAAACATACATTGATGACCTGATTGCGGAAAAGGGAAAGAAAATATTACATGAGAAGTATTGACAATCAGCAGATGAAACTTATTATAATTCACATAGGGAAAAAATGGATGACTGGAAGAAAAAAATAGATTGTTATGCCGGCAGACAATAGAATTTTAATGGCATAGTTAATTCGTGACACAAAATAAAGAAAACGGACATGATACAAAATAAAGAAAACGGACTGTTGACGCATACTACATCTTGTGTTATTATGATTTTGAGATTTGTATTTGTACCTGTAAAAGAGGTAAGAAGTTCTTGTTTCGGGGAAGCCCGAAAGAAAAATTATGAGGGACATGGTTCCTGCCTTTTGTGATGGATAAGGTCATTTAGAATGGATTCTAAGTGGCCTTTTTTTGTTGCAAAAAACAAATACGGATCAATACCCGGAAAGGAGGAAAAACAAAAAATCAGAAAAGAAAGGAGGCCAGAAGAACTGGTGAAACGAAAAGAAAGAATCTGGTAACGGACATTTGGAAGTTATTCTGAATGTCTTTTTTGCTATCCAAAAGAAAAGGAGCATTTTATATGAATAAGATCATACTTATCGGTTGCCTGGTACAGAACCCTAAAGTGGTTGCTTCAGAAGGAAAAAAGACAGCTGCATATTTCAGGGTTGCAGTTAACCGAAAATATGGACAGGAAGGTGACCAAAATGCAGATTACTTCAGCTGTGTAACATTTGGAACCAAAGCAGAGTTCTTAGGCAAGTATTTTCAAAAAGGAAAAAGGATCGCTTTAGAAGGCGAGATGCATAATGATAACTATACGAATGACAGGGGAGAAAAAGTATATGGAATGAGACTTATCGTGAGCGATATTGAGTTTGCCGACAGTAAGGGCGAAGGTGAGAGTCAAAAGGGGCATACCGGTCGCAACAGTTCCTCACAGTCATCAAGAAACAGCAGTTCGAATGCTACAGGGCGGTTCAATCAGAGGAGCTCTTACCAGAATTCGTCTTATTACCAAAACAGTAATCAGAATAAGACAAACTGGACCGGAAACAGAACCCAGAACGCACAGCCTTCACGCCAACATTCGCAAGAAAGTTATAGCGTGGACGAGCAGTTCATGAACGCAGGCGGTGAAGCTATGGATGATTTTTGCTGATGGTAAAGGAGGAAAAATGGAACAGGTAGAAAAATGGTGCCGGGTGCATAAAAAAGCCTGCCTGGTTACCGGAATTATGGGGCTGCTTCTGGCTCCTTTTTTATGGCCTATGTTTCTGGCTGTTATTGTGCAGAGCCTGACGATTGGCCTTCCAATTGCAGCAGGGATTTGCTGTTACAAATATCTAAATGAGAAGAAGGAGAAAACGAATGAGAATGAACAAAAATGCCATCATGCTGAAACAAAAGAATCAGCTCCCGGTGAAGTATGCGAACATGCTGAAGCGTCCGGCAGTGTTCCAAAAAGTCCGGATGAAACGCGGACAGAACCGGTAAATACGAAGGAAGAACCAGAACTGATAAGCCAGGAAGCATTACTTTGGTATGAAAAGGGAGGAAAAGAACGGCTTGCTGCAATCCGGAAGAAAGCAGGTTACGAGAAAAAAACAGAGCTGGCAGTTAATAAGGATGGGATCTGTACGATACCTGGAAAAAACGGTTACCACCGTATTGGCTTTTTAAAAGGCTATGCAGGGCGGCCGAGAGAAACTCTGGTGAAGCTGTTAAAAGACGATGGTTATACCGTCAGATCTTCTGGTTCCTATCTATGGATTTCCTGGAAATGAGGTAGTAAAAAATGAAATGTAAAGCACTTAGGTGTATCTACTACAATGAAGGCAATGGATACACGGTTGCCTCCTATGTGACAGAAGAAGCCCTTCCAGAGAAAGTAAGTACCCAGAAAAACAGCCAGTACGGAATGTTTACAGCTGTTGGAAATAAGCTTCCAACAGAGGATGGGCTTGAAGTGGAACTAAACGGAACCTGGAAAGATGGAAAGTTTGGGATACAGTACAAAGTATCGTCTTTTCAGGTGGTACTTCCTACAAACACAGAAGGGATTAAGGCGTATCTGGCATCAGATTTTATAAAAGGGATTGGCCCGGTACTTGCAGAACGGATCGTAGACCATTATAAGGAAAAAACCTTTGAAATTCTGGAAAAAGACCCAGGGAGGCTATTGGAAATCAAAGGGATTACAAAGAAAAAGCTTATGGAAATCCTGGAAGGATATCAAAGCAGTGAGACGCTGCGGCAGCTGATGGTAGCATTATCTCCCTTTGGGGTGACACCAAGGAAGGTGACGCAGATTCAGGAGCATTTTGGAAATGCAGCCCCTCTTATCATTCAGGACACCCCGTTTCGCTTATGTGAAATCCCAGGGTTTGGCTTTTTGACCGTGGATCCCATTGCAGTAAAAGCAAAGAATTTTAAACCGGATGAGCCCATGCGGATCAAAGCGGCTATCCTGCATGTCATGTCCGAGGCTGAGGGGGAAGGACACTTATATTTATCCTGTGAGCAGGTTCTGACGCGGACAGGCTGGCTTTTAAACCACAAAGGTGCAGATGGTCAGGTAACAGAAAGAGCCATCCGCGATGTGGGAAATGAAATGATCCGCAAAGATGGAACCCTTGTGTGTAATGCAGGAGGCTTCTACGCGAAAAAAAGCTTTGAAGCAGAGCTTGGGGCAGCTGCTTCCCTTGTGAAATTCAGCTTGCAAAAAGGAATGGGAAGAAACGTGGAAACAATCCTCCGGGATATCCAGAAGAAAGAAAAAATCCTTTTAAATGCCAGACAAAAAGCAGGAATTCTGGAAGCATTCCAAAATCCGGTATCGATTATTACCGGAGGTCCGGGACGCGGTAAGACGACCATCATCCGTTTTATCATGGCCGTCCAGGAAGCACTTAACAAAAATGCAGAGATTCTTTTATGTGCTCCAACTGGACGTGCAAGAAGACGTATGAGTGACTGCACTGCTTATCCGGCTCTGACCATTCATAAGGCTGTAGGCTTAAAGGGAGAAGCCGGCGAGGAAGAGTGGAGCGAGGAATGCTCCATCCAGGCGAAGCTTATCATTGTGGATGAATGCAGTATGATCGACATGTATCTCATGGATAAGTTTTTGTCGCGGGTCCAGAATGGTGCGCGAATGGTATTTCTTGGTGACAAGGACCAGCTGGAATCTGTGGGGCCTGGCAATGTGTTTAAGGAAATGATCGAATCCGGTGTGATCCCAGTCACGGTATTAACAGAGAGCTTCCGTCAGGAAGGCAAATCCACGATCATCCAAAATGCAGATAAAATCAATGAAAGAAAAACCAACCTGGTATTTGATGATACGTTCCAGTTTTACCCGGCTGCTGATGATACAGAAGCATCGGAGCTGATCCAAAAGCTTTATAGGGAGGAACTCCAAAAAAATGAAAACCAGGCAGAAGGAATCCAGGTAATTTCCCCGCTCCGGAAAGATACCAGGGCAGGAGCAGATGCATTAAACCCTGTTCTTCGGGATATTGTAAACCCGAAACGGTACGGCTATCCGGAAATCAAAAATGGAACGACCTTATACCGGGAAAAGGATCTTGTCATGCAGCTGAAAAATATCGAGGAAGTAGCAAATGGTGATGTGGGAGAGGTCTTAAATATCTACAGGGCAGATGGAAAAAATGTCATGCGCGTAGATTTTGGGGATGGAAAAATCATGGAATATACAGATGATGATATATGGCCGTTAAACCTTGCCTACTGTATCACAGTCCATAAGGCTCAGGGGGATGAATACCCGGTTGTGATTCTGCCGATGCTTACCAGTTTTTACCGGATGCTCCGTAAAAACCTATTTTATACAGCCGTTACAAGGGCAAAGCGGAAGGTGATCATAGTCGGAAGTAAAAAAGCAATGGCAATCGCCATTAAGAATGATACGCTGAGTAAACGCAATACCATGTTTGGGCTCCGGATCCGGAAAATTTACGAAGCCTATCTGGAACAGGAAAAGAAATCAGCATAACGGACAAAGAAGAGCAGGATATGGGAAAACAGATTCCCATGTCCTGCTTTTCCTATGGGAGGAATGAAAATGCCGGAAATTTGTTTTTACGAGCCATGGACCTATCAATTGGCACTGCCGGAGAAATTTGAGCAGATTTTAGAAGAGACTAAGAAAAAAAGAATCAGCTATGAAGCAGACCATTGTTCACAGTATAATACGCGGACCCAGGGGAAATCAGCAAAACTCCATCCGCCGACTCTGTCTGCTGTTTTGAAACTTATTGCCATGCAGGAACAAAAAGAGCCGGATGCGGGAGCTGCCGGAATCCAGAGTGTAGAAAATTCCATCCGGTATTTTTGTATGGAATATCCACTGGATGAAGAAGTTTGTGTCATGACCTATAATTTCCGGAATGGAAGGTTTTGTGGGATCAGAAAGAAAAAAGATCCGGACGGAGGAGATACAACAAAAATGCCCGGGGTTTTAAAAGGAGGCTCCACAGGGGAGGAATACCTCGCCATGCTTGCCTTTGCAAGTATTGTTTCTAAAAGCAGGTATTACGATGATGAGTTTCATGCCTGCTATGAAGAGTTAAAACGTGCCTTAAAAAAAGGACTGGCGCAGATGGTGCTTAAAATGTCCTTCCTCTGTTGTGACAACCTGTACCAAAGGGTTACGGCCGGAACAAAAGACGCGATTCCATTTGACTGTAACCAGTTTTTTAACGGGAAATTAAAGGACAGTTTTCTGCCCTTTGACCTTAATTCTGGAATTTACGCCCCAAATGCCTGTATAATCGGAAGCTTTAAAGTGCTGGGAGCGCGAAAGGGAAAGAATAACGCTACCATTGCAGAGTTAAAAGTGGCTTATAAAGGATGCTTTACCTGCCCTGCTGCTGAAGAAGAAAGGATTCCCATGCTTCCGGAGAATTATATTGCCAGCCAGGAAGTGGAAGAGATTCTGGAAATGGTGACGCATACCCCGGCAAGGCTGTTTATGATGACCGGGGAAGCAGGAACCGGGAAAACCACAGATGCCAGGATGCTGGCCCAGATTTTAGGACTTCCCTATTACGTATTTACATGTGGACCTGGAACGGATGAACTGGAACTCCTGGCAAGTACCATCCCAAACATGGGAACGAAAAAAAGGACGCTGCCGCAACTGCCAGATTTTCAGGACCTTCAGATGGATCCTGCCTCTGCGCTTTATGTATTAAGCGGTACTTATGAAGACGGCATTTCAGAAGGGGAGGCATTCCACAAACTTTTGAGCCTGGCTTTTGAAAAAGGATATGAAAGAGCAAGGAAAGAGAAGGATTTTTTCTTAAAGGAATCAGAAATCATAAAAGCCTGCCGGCGGCCTTCGGTTCTGGAAATACAGGAACCGTCCATGATCGAGAAACCGGGTACCCTGACCAGGCTGAATTCCCTTTTTGATGACGGTGCAGTGACAGATCTGATTAACGGTGAAAAAATCCGACGAAATCCGAATACCATTATCATTATGACCACTAACCTGGATTATGTGGGTTGTGGGAATTTTAACCAGTCTGTATTGTCCCGTATGAGTCTGATCCAGCCCAAGCAGGAGCTTACAGAAGAGGAAATGAAGCAGCGGATAACGGCAAGGACTGGGTATGCAGATGAGAACGTTTTAAGGTTTATGATTTCCGTGGTAAAAAAGATCCATGCTTATCTGAAGGAAGAAGACCTCCAGGATGGAGTCTGCGGCTACCGGGAACTGGAAAACTGGGTGCTTACTTTTCGGGCAATTAAAGATATCAGGCGGGCAGCCCAGATTGCGGTCCTTAGTAAGGCAGCAATGGATCCGGAAGAGCAGGAACATCTGATGAAAACCTATATCGAACCATATTATTCGAAACAGGAGTAAAGAATGAAGGATACTTATAGAGAACGGATCAAAGAGGAACAAAAAAAGTTAAGCCCCCAGCAGGTGTTTTTTTCAGAAGGCTATCAGCGGCTTTTCCAGCATCTTGCAGATGAAGTGGCAGGGGAAAAGCTGGAGCAGCTGCTTTTGTACCAGAACGCTTCAGATGGGATTGCCGGCTGGAATGACGGAAAGAGGATTGGCATCAACGTTGATAATACAATTACTGGCAGCTTTTTGGAACTGGAACAAAAAAGTGACAGCCTGGTTGGAATTTTAGGACATGAATGCGGCCATGCCAGATTTACGGATTCCAGGCTTCGAAGAGTCTATATACAGAAAATGCAGGCGGGAATCTGGTATCCAGATGCACCGGAGCCCGAAAACGAGGACGAAGAGAGCGCAGTGGATGAAATGAATACTTATCTGACCAAGAAAGATCCGGCGGTACTATCCCTTCTGACAGAATGCGCTTCCTATATCAGCAATCTTTTAAATGATGTATATATAGAGGAGAAAATGTGCGGTTTGTTTCCTGGCAGCATCAAAAAAGGGATTCTGGTCAACCGGAGACGTAATGTGGAATGGATTCCTCCTTTGAAAGAACTTTTGGAGGGGAATCCGGATCCGGTTTCCGTCTTTTTAAAAGTACTTGTGCAGTATGCCCTCCGGGGCTACGTAAATTCCTGGAATCTGGAAAGCTGTGAGATGCTGGATACCTTAAATGAAGTAAAACAGCTAGTAGATCTGTCAGTGGAAGCAGACAGTGACCTGATCCGTTACCAGGCCACGAACCGGATTCTCCTAAAGATGTGGAAGTATTTTAGAAAGCTTATTGAGGAACTGAAGCAGGAATGTCAGGAACCGGAAGAAAATGGGGAACAGCTGCAGGAGACACAGGAACAATCTCCGGAAAAAGAAACGCCCCAGGAGGAACAGCCGGGAAAAGAAGCTTCAGATGAATTATCTGAAAAGGACAAAGAAAAATGGAAAGCTGAGGCTCAGGAAAATGGATGTGACGAAGAGCTGACAGAAGCACAGCAAAAAAAGATGGAAAGTGCCATGGGTAAGTATTTAAAAGCATTGACGGAGAACCTTCCAGCCTTTATCCAGGAATCGGAGGCAGAGGAAAAAGCTTTACCAGATATTGAAAATGCCAGGATCATACAGGTTTCCAAAAGAATCGAAGACCAAAAAGAGAGTACAGATGAGAAATCTGAACTTATATTCCAAAAGATTCTTTTTCAGCTGGTAGAGGAAACTGTAGATCAGAAAATAGGACTGGAAGTCCGAAACCGACTACAGAAGGAAGTGGATGGGATGAAATTTGATGCGGCTCATGATAGGGTGAAAAAAAAGATTTTGTATAAGAATGTCTTTACGGAAGCGGAAAAGAAGTTTCTTCCCTTATATGAAGCTGCTGTTAAAAAAACGGAAAAGCGGCTTCGGGTCAGATTTCTTCCAATTCTGGAAAAGCAGAAGGAACGAACGGAACACAGAATGTTTTTCGGAAAGCGACTGGATATGCGTACAATTGCGGATACTGGCGGTGCGGTGTACAAGCGGACTATTCAGGGAAAGAAAACGGATGCAGCAGTCTGTGTATTAGTGGATAATTCCGATTCCATGATGGGACAGCGTATGGAAGCTGCCAAGGCAGCTGCCCTTACCTTATATGATTTTTGCAGGAAGGCTGGAATCCCGGTTCTTGTTTATGGGCACCATACGGATGGCTACAGTCATAATAATCCCAGTGAGGAAACCGTCTATTTTCACAGTTGTGCAGAGTTTGCAGAAGACCGAAACGACCGTCTGAGAATTACCACTATGGAAACCTGTGGCAGCAACCGGGATGGGGCAGCCCTTCTTTTTGTGGCAAATAAGCTTCTGAACCGGCCGGAAAAGCACAAAATGCTGTTTTTGATTAGTGACGGATTGCCAAATGCAACCTGTTATTCTGGAAGTTATGCCATGGCAGACCTAAGAAAAATCAAGGAAAAACTTGTAAAGAAAGGAATTGTGTTCCAGGCTGCTGCAATTGGCTGGGACAAAAAAGCAATCCAGGAGATTTACGGAAATGCTTATCTTGATATCTCAGATCTGGGGGAACTGCCAGTTCGTCTGACCAAACAGCTTGCAAAGTTACTTAGAAGAGCAAATTAAAAACAGGAGGAATATGATGCAGGATAGAAAAAAGATTTATTCCGAGCAGTTGTTACAGATTCATACGGATTCCAAAAAACGGAATCCTGGAAAGGAAATCTACGCAACCGGGTATGTGATTGAACTAAAAAAAGACTGTTATTTTGCAGGATTTCAAGAGGGAAAAATACTGTGCCGCTCCCTGGAGTATGCCCGTTATTTTTTCAACATCCACAGTGCGGAACAGTTTGTAAAAGAATATCTTGGGTATGCAGGATTAAGATGCAATCTTTGCAAGGTGGCCTGGGGACTTGCTGTTCCCGGCATGGAACCAGGGCAGAGGGAAGAGCTGAAGCCCTATGAAAAAAATGGACAGGTTATGAACTTTCCTTCTTATCATGATGGTGTAAAGTATCAGAAAACACATCATCTGGAGAAGTGCACATATGTCCTGCCCCTTGCAAGCAGGGAAAAAGAGCTTTATATTGCTGCATAAAACTATTTGGGGACAATATTGTCCCCTTATTTAATGGGAAGAAACTACATGGAAGGGAGAGAATGACATGACCATAAGGGAAGCTGGAAAAGGTATCGTGAAAAGCACAGGAGGAACCTACCAGATTGGATTTACTGATCTGTATGGGGAAGAGCATGAAACGGAGCTGAGTGCACACAATATGAAGGAGTTAGAAGAACTATGGCGCTCCCTGTGTCCGGAATTTACATGCAGGCAAAACAGCATCCGTTACATTGAACAGGGATAACGCTGTTGAAATGGTTAATTTTAAGTTTAACAGGAAAAGGGAGATTAAAATGGAATGGAACATTTATAAAGAATGGCTGGATATTAATCTGTATCGACAGATGGTCTCCATGATTTATCAGTCCTCTTCGCGGGAGGATAAAATGAATTTTATGCGTAAGGAAAAAGAAAATGACCTGTTTTATGGTGCTTATAAGCAGAGCTTGGAGGAAGAATATGGTCTTTATTATCCCGGTGAAGTATTAGAGCGTATGAAAGAACACCGGTCAATGACAAAACCTGTCTACCGTGCGCTTGGTCTTGCACTTGCAAAAAGTGATTATCTGCAGGAAAAATGTATGTTTAACGGAACACAAAAAAGCCGTTTCTGGAAGCAGTTTGGCAAAGTACTTGGAAAAAAGGACCTGTGCTGCATTTCAGTTGGATGCCTGCTTTCGGAAAAAGACCGGAAATCCTGGTTCGATGAGTTATATGCATATCCATACGAAAAGGTGGAGGAAATGATTTTTATCCTCTCTGTTTTTCCGGAAGATATTACTTTATGGCAGCTGCTAAAGGGAAAGGTTGCAGCCTGCCTTGAAAGCAGACGCACCATATCCGTTTATGAAGACTGGCCTGTTTATGCCTGGGTCACAGGCAAATATGACAAAAGATTAAAAAATGACCGGACAAAGGATGTGGCTGTCTTAAAACGGCTGATGAAATTATCCCGGATAAACGCAGAAAATGCGAATGGTATATTGATCGGGCAGCTGGAAAAATCCTGCTATACCAAAGAAGAAGTGATTTTTCTAAATGGTGTCCTTACAAGGTCAGAAAGCGGGCTGGGTCAGCTGGATCAAGAGTCTCTTACAGCCGAGAAGATTGCAGTAAATGTTTTAAAAACCTTTCTGCCCGGAAAAGAGCTCTACCCGGATGCCGTTTATAAACTATGCAGAACGCTTTTGCGTCAGTATGATCTGCTTCCGGTACGTATTGATGGAAATGAAAAAATACAGCAGTGCCTGTATGAATGCCTGAATGTGGAAAATGTAAAAACGTTTCTGGCATTATTCCCTTTTCGGAAAAACGGACTGAAAAAGTGGCATTACATAGACTTAAATAAAAAAGAATGGGAATGTCTGGCCAGACAGCTGGATGAGGAAGCCTTTGAGGAATGTGTCAATGATACACTGAAAGGAAATGTCTTTGAAAAACAGGAACTGGTATCTTATCTGAAGAAATACCGGGTTCTGACTGGACATGAGTATTCAGATATTTTCTGGAGAACCGGGAATTATGACCTGACCTATGTATTCCATCTGTTATGTGAAAATGAGATCCTGGATGGAATTGGTCTTATGCAAAAATTTGTAAAAGAGTATCAGATGATTGTTATAAAAGGCTCTTATCCGAAAGAAGAGTATGAAGCTTTGTTAAAAAAGTGGGAACATATATTGTTCTATTTAAAATGTGAAATTGGAAATATTGAAACGGAAAACAGCTATTTTCTTTTGAAACTTCTTGTTGATAAAATCGGTATGGATGGAGTTCCTGGTCATCTGGTGCCCTGGCAGATCATGAAAAAAGCCTTTTTTCTGGATTACTATGAGATCCAAAGAGAAAACTGTGAAATCTATCGTCCAATGCTGGAGAGAAGCATGCACCGGGAATTATTCCTTTGGGCAGAAGAGAAGCTTTTTACGGAAGATACTGAGTATTATGTAAGGTTTCTGCAGGTAATTCTGCTTAAGGAGAGCACAATGCTTTGGATGGAGGAAGAGGAAGCCGGGCAGATTGCAGAAGCGGTTCTTCCGCTTATGGAATCAGGATTTCAGAAAGAACAACTGCACAAAAAATATATGACTGCAGAAGAACTGCAAAATTATGAGAAACAGAAGAACTGGAAAAGCGAGCAGAAAAAGCGGATGGAAAGGTGGAAAAAAGAAAAGGAACTCAAAAAAAGTTTCAATCATATTGTCCGAAAAAATACAGACACAGATCAGATCTTTAAAGCGCTTTACAGTTATTATGCCTATGGCAGGTTTGATGGGATTTCCATGCGTGCCAAAATGATACTGGGGTATATGAGGGATGTCCTGAAACGAAAAGGAAAAATAGTAACAGATAAACAGGAAATTGAATATCTGATGGAACTGGCCCAGAAACTATATGCAGATGGACAGCTGGAACTGGATGGTGTCCGGAAGATATTTGACAGAATGGAGGCAGCATAATGGTAGAAACTGTAATAAAACATTTGACGGAATTTAAGCAGCTGACCGACGCAGCGATTCCGTTTCGCCTTTTGAATGAAAAAGGTGAAAAAAACTGTGCAAGGGCAGCGGAAAAAATAATTAAAAACCAGGTGGCCGATGAGATCCCTTTTTTACGCAAAGAGACACTGTTGTATCTGATGGAGAATCCAGAAGCAATAGATTGTCTTGGAAAGTTAAAAAAAGAGGAAGACAGCTTAAACATGGAACGTTTTCAGAAGATTCTTTCCAATGTAGAGAATGACAAGTTATCGGACATTGGATACGGGCAGCTGAAAAAAATATATTTTGATCCAATGATCCCTGACGAGGTGGCTTATCACTATATGAAATACTATGGAAAACTGGATGTAAGCCTGGAAGAGAAGGAACAGCTGGTAAACAGCCTGACCATGTGTATCGGGGAGCTGGATTTTGACAGGGCAGGAGAAAAAGGGCGTATGTTGCTTTTTCAGCCGGTATTTTCCTCTGACCTGCTGCTTGGATTACTGGAGAAGTCCAAAACCATAGAAAGCCTTGATGATCCTGAACTGCTGAAGCTAGTCAACACACTGGCAGGATACAAGGCAGGAATTGAACCATTAAACCAGAACCAGTTCGATCAGCTGAGGGAAAAACCTGGTGAAATTTTGGAAAAAATGCAGGTTGTAACAGGATATATTCCAAAAGACCTTCTGTCTTATGGCTTGCAATTGTGGCTGTGGAATGGGGCTTTGTATGCGGACCTTTGTAAACTGGAACGAATTTTTATGGACGGGATGGGTGCATCAGAGGTTTTTTAAAGCAGGGTGTCTTATGTAAATACCTTATACCAGAACCCATTATCTGGAATTGACCTTTCTGGTCTCAGTTATAAAAAGTCTGAACTTCTGTTATATGCAATTACCCAAAAGAAGAAAAACTTTTTGAGGCTGATCCAGAAAGAAAAAATGCTCATCGACGATCTTCCAGATAATTCCCTGTTGCTGGAGGAATCGGTTTATCGGGAATATCTAAATTTAAACACGGTAAACAAGAAGAATTTAAAAGAAAGTGCTGACCTAATCCTGCCACGCCGGCAGTTTCACGATCTGGAAAAAAGAACGTATACTTTTGAGGAATTAAAACTTCTTTGCAGGGCTGAAAAAACAGTCATATGCTTATACGGGCAACTAACCTGTATGCGAATAGATGACCGGATCTGTGTCCTCCGGGAACTTTTAAAGAGAAAGTGTATGCCAAAAACATTTCAGGACGGACAGCTGGGGATACTTGCAAAGGCATTGTCCATAAAGCCTTTATCCAGGTGGATAAGGGAAGACTTTGGAAATATCCGGGGCTTAAGCTATGAAACAGCAGTCTGGCTTCTTGTATACCAGGAACAGTTAAAAGGTATGGAAAAAGAGATTACCATGGAAGAACAGGTCTTTTATCTTTTAAAGAATCTGGAGCTGATTAAGAAGTGTGGTTCGTTTTTGGAATTAAAAGAAAAACTTATCATGCGGGATATTTCCTGGGGAGTATTAAAGGAAAAACTTACGTTTTCTGAGGATTTTGTAAAAACAAATGCTACACGGATCGGAGAGTTTATCTTTGCGGGAGGAGCTGAAGTTATGGCAACCTATTTAAAACAGCAACCATCCAAGAAAGAAGAAATCCGCAGACTTGTGGTAGCAGAACTGATTGGAAAATTTGAAAAACTGAAATATCCGGCCGGTGATCTTAGCCGAGAGATTGATTTTGCGGTATCAAAAGAAGTGGAACTGGAATGGGAAAAAGATCTGACCTACATTTGCGGAGATCTGACACTGCAAGAGGAAACCAGACTTCTTCCAATCATGCAGATTGGAGAAATCCCAACTTATTCCTGTATTTCTTACCGTACCGGAAGCAACAGTCACTGTCTGTTGTCCTGTTTTGATTCCAATAAAAAGTTTTTATTTATCCAAAAAAATGGACAGGTAGTGTTTCGTGCCATGTTACGGCTGACAAAAGGATCCTATGCAGACGACATGCACCGAAAAAAGATCCAGTTTGCAGATTTATCAAACCAGGATGAGACGAAAGAAGAGGAAGGAGAAGAACTGGTCCTTTTCCTGGAACGGTATTATGAGAAAAATTTATCTTGTGAGGAACTGGACGAAGCGGTTAACTTAGCCATTGAAGCTGCAAAAGAAAAAGCGAATAAGCTGGGAGCACGTTTGGTACTCAGCACTTACTATCAGGATAATATGAGAACAAACGAATATATAAAGAGCAGTTACTATTTATATATTTCCAAGTCAAAAAATGGCAGTCAGTACCTTGACAGTCTGTTCGGTTCAGCTTCTGTTACAGATTCCGGATGTTACGGGAAAAATCTGTTTTTGATGGAAAATAAATCAAAAGGAGCGGTCTGAATGTCAGAAAAAGAGAAGAAACCATCTATTATGAACGCCTGGAAATCAATAAGAGAATTATCCGGGAAAAACATGGAAAAGAAAAGCCGGAAAGAGAATCTGATTTGGATGTAAGGACTGATTAGAATAAGCATAACGAGTCGGAGGTCACGGATAGCAAAGTGTGTCAAATATCGATGAAACTTCTCATTGCCATAATTGACCTTGCACAGAAGATTGCGGATAAGATCATCTGTGTAAAGGGAGATACCATTTCCCATTTTGGAAAACCTGAGGAAATTTTCGAGGAAAATATGATCCGGGAGCTTTATGAAATCAACAACGGCTTTTTTGATCCGCTGTTTGGGAGCATTGAACTTCCAAAGCCGGAAGGTGAAGCGAAAACTTTTGTGATCTGTGGAAACGGCACTGGTATTCCCGTATTCCGGCAGCTTCAGAAGGTGCATACTCCTTTTATTGCAGGTGTTCTATACACCAATGATGTGGATTACCGCCTGGCAAGACTGCTGGCCGATCAGGTGATCACAGAGAAACCCTTTATGGAAATCAGCGGGGAAACCTTCCAGAAAGCTTTAAAAGCCATGGAAAGCTGTGACAGGGTTATCTGTACAAGCGTACCTGTTGGAAGCTGCAATAAGCGGCTGGGAGAGCTTATCGAGGCAGCAAAGAAAAGCAGAAAAGTGCAGTTTGTATAAAGAAAAAACTCTATATCAAAAGCAGTGAGGGATTTTAAGCTCATTATATAAAAAATAGAAAAAAACGCTCTATACAGAACACACGTTTTGCGCTATACTAATTTTACTGAAGGGAGGAGATAAAATAACTTATGAAAAAGAAGATTTTTACAAAAGATAACCTGATTTTCTTTTTAATTCTGAATCTGGGATTAATTTTTACAGCAGTTGGAATTTCCATTTTCAAAACGCCAAATCACTTCGCATTTGGCGGTACATCCGGTTTGTCCATTATCCTGTCTACCCTGTTTCCGAAGTGGAATGTAGGCGCATTCATGTGGATCGTCAACGCAGCGCTGGTTGTACTCGGATTTTTCTTTCTGGGAATCCGTTCTATGGGCTGGACTATTTATTCCTCCTTTGCCCTGTCTTTTTATGTAAGTGCCTGTGAAGTGATCTATCCGCTTAGTTTCCCGCTGACACATGATGTATTCCTGGAGCTGTGCTTTGCGGTTATCCTGCCAGCAGTAGGAGCGGCCATGGTATTTAACGTAGGCGCTTCCACTGGTGGTACCGATATTGTAGCCATGATCCTGCATAAATATACCAGTCTGGAGATTGGACGCGCCCTTCTGGTCAGCGATCTTGGAATCGTACTGATCGCCGCTTACCTTTACGGTGCACAGACCGGACTTTACTGTATCCTGGGAATGATCTTGAAATGTACCGTTGTAGACAGTGCCATTGAAAGCCTGAACCTGCGAAAAGTCTGTACCATTATCAGCAAGTACCCAGATCAGGTGGAAGACTTTATTATCAACGATCTTCACCGTTCTGCAACTGAGCAAAATGCCTTCGGTGTTTATACCAAACAGGAGCAGAAGGTACTGATGACTGTTCTCACCAGAAGCGAGACCAACCGCCTTCGCATTCATTTAAGACAGATTGATCCCCACGCTTTCATTACCATTGTAAACAGCAGTGAGATCATTGGAAAAGGCTTTCGGTCTATTTAGTATTTCTGCTCACGAAACACTTATTTCTGCAATCTGTGGGCGTAATTCCAAAGAAATTCCGAAATGCCTTACTGAAATAGTTATTATCGGAATATCCAACCCGGGCAGCAACTTCCTGGATCTTAATAGAAGGATTCTCCAGCAGTTCTTTCGCCCGGGTCATTCTGACCATAAGGAGGTATTCCTGAATGGTCATCTCATAATGCTGGCGAAAAAGGCGTGTGAGATACTCCTGGGTAAAGAAGTACTTCTTCGCATAACTGCTGACCTTAAGGGGCTGTGGATAGTTCTGGTCAATGTCCTGCCGGATCCTGGCGACAACTTCATCAGGGGAAAGCTTTGGCGCTTCTTTTTCTAAACAGGTACCAGTATTTCCCAATGTCTGGACTGCTTTATCAATGGCAGCATTCAATTCTTCCCGTGCAATTGGTTTTAACAGATAATCAATGGCACCACATTTCAAAGCTGCCTTTGCGTAATCAAAATAATCATACCCACTGATTACAATAAAACAGGTATCCCTAAATTCATGGGAAGCCTTTTCCAGAAATTCCATGCCATTCATAACCGGCATCTGCATATCTACAAAAACAATCTGGGGCTTTATTTCCCGCATGGTTTTTAAAGCTGCAGCACCGTTGGTTTCCTGATAAAGCTCTGTAATATGATAATCTGCCCAGTGACCAAGCCTGCTTATTGCAATTCTAGCAGGTGCCTCATCGTCAATAATCAGTACTTTATACATTTTCATTTTCCCTCTTTCTGATTGGAAGTTCCATTTTTACTTCTGTAAACTGATCGCCCTGTGATTCCAGAAACAGACCAGCCTCTCCCTGATAAAGTATTTTCAGACGGCTTGCAAGATTGGGAAGTCCGATGGAATTGCCAGTATCTGCTGATTTTCCGGAAAAAATATCATTCAGTTCTTTCACTTTTTCTGGGAGAATTCCCTTTCCATCGTCATATACACTGATGAGCAGCCGGTTATTTTCCATACATACCCGGATGATAATGTGAAGAACAGCTCCGTTCTCCGGCATTCCGTGTATAATGGCATTTTCTACCAGCATTTGAATACTGATTTTTGGAATCACTGCCAGATTTACCTTTGGATTAATTTTCTTCGTCACTTCCAGGCGCCCGCCTAGTCTTGTTTTCTGCAGAAGAATATACCGGTCTACATAATCAAGTTCCTCCTGCAAGCGGACGAGTTCTCCGCCTTTAATGGTATAACGAAGATTTGCAGACAAAGACACAATCATATCATAAATTTCCTGACAGTCTGCAAGCAATGCTTCTGTAGCAATCGCCTGAAGAGTGTTATAGAGAAAATGGGGATTCAGCTGGGCCTCCAACGCCTGGAGCCTGGAATTTTTCTCATTGATGCTGGAAATATAGTTGGTCTCGATCAATTCATTAATGTGGGCTGCCATGTCGTTATAGCTTTCTGTTAATGCACAGGTTTCCTTACAGCCTCCGCCAAAAGCTGTGGGAGAAAAGTCTCCTTCACCCATTTTTCCCATCTGGTAAGACAGCCTCTTCAATGGAATTGTGATCATCCGGATCATGAGCGTAACAATAATGATCAGACAGATAGTGATCACTGCAATCTGCATTACCAGAGGAAGCAAAAAGTCCCTTGCCCGGTCATCCCAGGCGCTTTTAGGAAGCAGGGAAAGCAGGACAATGCCCGTCTCTTCACTGGTCCTGCGAAGTGCAAGATAAGAAATTCCACCGATATTTACATTTTCAACATCTGAATGAAGCCCAAAAAGCTGCTTTTTTTCTTTTTCTTCCTGATTTCGGATATCCTCAGAACTGGAATATAAAAGTTCACCATCTGAATTATACAGGCATAAGATCTGCCCATAATCCTGATGGTTTTTCATAAGCAGCCGCAGCTGTGTAGTATCTACATCCACATAAGACAAACTGACTGGTTCCCGGTTTCTCAGGCGGATCAGGTAGTGATAATACCGGAAAAACACATCTTCTGAATCCGGGGGCGCCAGATATTCATATTTGTCATTGCTTCCACAGGCAATATAAGGTCTGGATATTTCAGTATCTTTTACAGGGGTCGATAAAATATGCTGTCCCCCAACCCCTGCATTCCGCTCAAAACATAAATCCTGATTCATTGCTGTAATGGAATAAGAACGGATATCTGTTCTGCTATGATAGGAAGACTGGATTTCCTGTTTTATGTCACTGATCTCAGAAGAGGAAAGAGGTTTTCTCTTCAGCAGGGAATTATAGACAGATACATTCAGGCAGGGCTGTACGCAAAAGATCCGCAGACCCTGAATATATTGATCCAGATTTGCCACATCCATCTCCAGAATAGTCTGTGTGGAAGAAGTATATTCCTCTGCAAAAGACCTTGCCTGACCAGAATAACCACTATATAAAATAATTCCAAATGCAAGAACGATCACAGACAGGATCACAACTGTCAGCTGCGTCTGCATGGATAAATTTTCTATTTTCTTTTTCATACATAAAGCTCCTTTTTATTATGGCAATATTATACAACTTGTTGTATTCATTCACAATAGAACAGGTTATAGATATCAAACTTTTACCATAAACAGTTTGATTTTTTCTATTTATTTGTAATATTGCATAGTGTATGATTAGATTATCAAAAACAAAGCAGGCTGCCGTGGGCGAAACGGGCAGCAGCAAAAAGAAGGAGGATATGCATATGCATAAGAAACAAATCGCTTTATTAATGGCCGGTTTAATGACAGTCAGTTCTCTTACAATGGGTTCTGTAACCGTAATGGCAGACGATGATCCGGTAGAGCTTTATTTCATGTTTAATGGTCCGGAATACACAGACGCTTACCATGATCTGATCGATCATTATACAGAAGAACATCCAAATGTATCCATTGAGCTGGAAGTCCTTCAGAATGATTACCAGACTGTACTCCGTTCCAGATTAAATTCCGGTGAGGTTCCGGACCTGTTTCTTTCCAGTGCATACAGCGACAATACTTTATATGCAGATTATATTTATAACCTGGATGACGAAGAGTTTATGAAGAACTTTTCCGAGACAACCCTTACATCTGTAACAGAAGATGGCCATATTACAGGAATGCCATTCCTGGTTCAGTCCCATGGCTTTATCTATAACAAAGCATTATTTGAGCAGGCTGGAATCACAGAACTTCCAACTACCTTAGACGAGCTTCGCACCGTTTGTGAGAAATTGACAGATGCAGGTATTCAGCCATTCAGCTCCGGATTTGGTGAGTGGTGGATCCTTCCACAGACCGTTTATCCGTCCATGAGTGATGCCTATGACGGCGATTATGACAAGCTCTTTGAAGATGTGAAAAACGGAGATCTGAAATTCGGCGAGCTTCCGCAGGTTGATTTTGCACTTGATCTTCTGGATCTGATCAAGGAGTACAGCGGTGACAAGCCAATGGAGTCCACCAATGATCTTCAGTGCTCCGATTTTGCAACAGGAAAAGTTGCCATGATCCACAATGGCTCCTGGGACGAGGCAAGTATCCGCGCCATTGCCCCTGATATTGATATGGGTTATGTTTATATGCCCCGCATGGACGAAAAAGCAGTTCTCGCAGTTGAGTCCAACCTTACCTTCCGTGTAGCAAAAGATTCCGAAAATCTTGATACGGTTCTTGATTTCCTGAACTACATGTGTACTTCTGATTATGGAAGAAGCTGGGTTCCATCAGTTATCGGCGATATCTCCCCACTTACCGGAGCAGATGCACCTGATACACAGCTTGCAGCAGAAACAGCAGCTGCACAGGATAATTCCGTAACATGTCCATGGTGGATCTTTAAAGGACCAGAAGGTGTAGAAGAGCCATTTGGTACCGCATTCCAGAACTATGTTGCAGGAAATGCAGACCGCGACGAGACAAAAGAGGTTCTTACCCAGTTATTTGTTGATGCTTACGATGCAATGTAATTTATTATAAAATGATCGCGTGAATAAAAACGAAAACAGGGCGGCTGACAATTTCGGCAGCCCTGTTTTTCCGAAAAGGACAGGAGGTTTCTTTATGCAGGCAAACAGCCAGAAACGAAGGGCCAGAAAAACAGCATTGGAATTCGCAGGATATGTAGCCCCTGCAGTTTTCTTCATCACGCTGTTTGTAGGAATTCCTTTCGTTATGTGTATTTATTATTCCTTCCGTAAATGGAACGGTATTGGAAAAACATCGGAATTTATCGGACTCGAAAATTATATCCGGCTTTTTACCAATGATCCAGCCTTTGTCAGTGCGCTGAAATATACCTTTATCTATGCCATTGGAACAGTACTGATCGTAAATGTACTTGCCATTTTTTTTGCCGCACTTCTGGAATCCAAGATCAAAGGCAGAGGATTTTTCAGAGCCGCTTTTTATATTCCCAATATCATAAGCCTTGTTATCATTGGATTTATCTGGAAATTTATCTGTACCAGAGTATTTGAAGCACTTATGTCCATAACCGGATGGGGAATTTTCGGTCTTAGCTGGCTGGGAGACTCCCAACTGGCTGTGTTCTCCACCATCATTGTTTCTGTTTGGCAGAGCCTTGGCTTTTATATCCTGATCTACGTTGCAGGTATGCAGGGAGTACCAACGGAACTAAATGAATCCGCAGACCTGGATGGGGCAGGAGCAGTCCGCAGATTTTTCTCAATTACTATCCCGCTGATCATGCCGTCCATTTCCTTCTGCATGTTCCATTCTGTTGCCAATTCCTTAAAAATGTTTGAATTGATCTTCAGCTTGACAGGCGGCGGTCCGGGAACATCTACTACGTCAATTGCACTTGATATTTACAACACTGCATTTAACAACAGCCGCTATGGATATGGAAGCGCCAAAAGTGTAATTCTTTTTATCATCGTTCTGGTGATCTCCGTAATTCAGGTTAATTTCTTTAAAGGCAAGGAGGTAGAGGCATGAGTAAAAAAAGCAAAGCACTTCACGGTGTGATACAGTTATTCCTGATCCTTTTTCTGCTTTTATATCTTTCCCCTCTTTTCCTGGTGGGAATCAATGCCTTTAAAAGCTATCAGGAAATCATGACAGATGTTATGAGCCTTCCATCTGCTTTTACTCTTGACAATATAAAAAATGTATTTCATGATATGAAATATCCAGCTACTTTTTTGAATACACTCATCGCCACAGTAATAGGAACTCTCGGCATTATCGTGATCGCTTCCATGGGAGGCTATAAAATGGCACGTGTGAAAACACGCTACAGCCGTTTCTGTTTCCTGTTCTGCATTGCGCCTATGATGATCCCGTTCCAGTCCTTTATGCTTACTCTGGTAAATGTAGCCACCACTTTACATATCAATGGGAAAATATGGGGACTTGCCATTATTTACTGGGGGCTTGGTGCCCCAATGAGTATTTTCCTGTATCAGGGCTTTGCCAAGGGCATTCCCCTGGAACTGGAAGAGAGCGCACTTATTGACGGCTGCAACCAGTTTCAGCTTTTTACCCGTATTATTTTTCCAATGCTGAAATCCTGTACTGCGACGGTTACGATCATCAATGTAATGTGGATCTGGAATGACTTTCTTCTTCCCCTTCTTATGCTGGGCGGAAGAAAGAGCAGCAAAACCCTGCAGCTTGCAGCCTACAGCTTTATGGGACAGTACAAAATGGAATGGCAGAACATTATGTCTGCTGCGATCCTGATCATTATCCCAGCGCTGATCCTGTATCTGATTTTCCAGAAATCTATTATCAAGGGTGTTGTAGCTGGAGCCGTAAAAGGCTGACCGATTTTCAAAGGAGGAATGGAAGATGAAGTTTACCAATGGCTTCTGGCTTGTGAGAGATGAATTTCAGGCTGATTATGTAAGAGACATTTATGAGGTAGAAGAGCGGGAAAACGAACTCCTGGCTTTTGCCCCCTATAAACAAATCCAGGGACGCGGGGATACCTTAAACATTGGAATGATGACCTATACCTTCACCGCACCAGCAAAGGACATTTTGGGAATCCACATGGTAAATCACGCTGGAAATTACGTAAAAAGCCCATCATTTGAATTGTATGGTGATTTAGATAAAAGTCCGGAACGTAAATGTGAGAAAGCTTCCGGCAAAGAAAAATGGACGTTAAAGTCAGGAAAGCTTTCCCTGGAATTTGAAACTGGTTCCCCTGAAATGAAGTTTTATGGAGATGGAAGGGAGCTTACCTGTATCAAGAGCAAAACTACGGGAATGATGCATCACAAACAAGGCATGAACTATCTGGTCTCCGGACTTAATTTAGGTGTTGGCGAGCTGGTTTATGGCCTTGGGGAACGGTTTACCCCTATGGTAAAAAATGGCCAGACCGTGGATATCTGGAATGAGGATGGCGGTACAGCCAGTGAAATTTCCTATAAGAATATTCCGTTCTATTATACGACCAAAGGCTATGGCGTCTTTGTCAATCATCCGGGACGTGTCAGCTTCGAGGTAGGTAGTGAGAAGGTGGAAACCGTACAGTTTTCTGTAGAAGATGAGGAACTGGAATACTTTGTTATTTATGGTCCTACCCCTTTGGAAATTATAGAAAAATACACAGCCCTTACCGGAAGACCGGCATTGCCGCCTAAGTGGTCCTTTGGCTTATGGCTTACCACATCCTTTACCACCAACTACGACGAGGCTACGGTAAACAGCTTTATTGATGGATTTGAACAGCGCCATATTCCTCTTTCTGTTTTCCATTTTGACTGTTTCTGGATGAAAGGCTTCGAATGGTGCAACTTCACCTGGGATAAAGATATGTTCCCGGATCCGGCAGGTATGCTGGAACGTTTTCATAAGCGAGGCTTAAAAATCTGTGTTTGGATCAATCCCTATATTGCACAGAAGTCGCCTCTGTTTGGAGAAGCCATGGAAAAGGGCTATCTTCTGATGAAAGACAATGGAAGAGTTTGGCAGTGGGATATGTGGCAGGCTGGTATGGGACTGGTAGACTTTACCAATCCAGATGCATGCAGCTGGTACCAGAGTAAGCTGAAAGCACTTCTGGATGTGGGAGTGGATTGTTTCAAAACAGATTTCGGAGAACGTGTTCCTACCAATGTAAAATGGTTCGACGGCTCTGATCCGGAAAAAATGCATAATTATTACACGTATCTTTATAACCAGTGCGTATTTGAGCTTCTGAAAAAAGAAAAAGGAGAAAGCGAAGCTGTTCTTTTTGCACGAAGTGCAGCACCAGGCGGACAAAAATTTCCAGTACACTGGGGCGGAGATTCAACCAGCCAGTATATTTCCATGGCCGAAACCTTAAGGGGCGGGCTTTCCCTTATGGACAGCGGCTTTGGCTTCTGGAGCCACGATATTGGCGGCTTCGAGGATGATGGCTCAGCTGATCTGTACAAAAGGTGGGTGGCTTTCGGACTTTTATCTTCCCACAGTCGTTTACACGGATCCAGTTCTTATCGTGTTCCATGGAATTATGATGAAGAGGCCTGTGAGGTTCTGAAATACTTTACCGAGCTGAAATGGAAGCTTATGCCTTATATTTACAGCCTTGCACAGACTGCCCATGAAAAAGGGCTTCCCGTAATGCGTCCAATGCACATGCAATACCCAAAAGACAGAAACTGCGCATATCTGGATCAGCAATATATGTTGGGAGACCGCATTCTGGTTGCACCTGTATTTTCCTCAGATGGAAAACAGGATTTTTATCTTCCAGAAGGAAACTGGGTACATCTTCTTACCAAAGAACCTGCACAGGGAAACCAGTGGCATACCGGAACCTTTGATTACTTCAGTCTGCCATTGTATGTAAGAGAAGGAGATCCTTTACTAAAAGTTATTTAATAGAAAGATTTTACAGGCACTGTCTGGCATGTTTGTCCCAGACAGTGCCTTTTTAATGTCAAAATATTGTTATTTTCTGTCAGAAAAGGGATAGCTTTTGGGACAGAAAAACAGTATAATACCAAATAGTTTATTTAAATATAGGTATTTACTAAGGAGGGAAAATGAAAAGAATACTTTCAATTGGAAAAGATGATTTTTATCCGCAGATTTTCCGGCTGGCGGTTCCAATTATTATACAGAATCTGCTCAGTGCGGCTGTGAATTCAGCGGATGTGATCATGTTGAATTACGTGGGGCAGTCCGCTATTTCGGCGGTATCCCTGGCAGCCAATTATTCCAATATTTTATTTATGGTGTATTATGGCATCGGTACCGGAGCCTCTCTTTTGTGCTCCCAATATGCCGGTAAAAAGGATTTTCAGGCGATTCATGTAGTAGAGGGAATCGCACTTCGTTTCTCTGTGTTGATTTCCCTGTTGGTTGCCCTGGTTGCATTTACTGCGCCTCAGATGATGCTGAGGCTATTTACCAATGATCCTGAGCTGATCACCATTGGTTCCTCCTATATCCGCATTATGGGCGTTACCTATATCTGCTGGGGAATCTCGGAGATCTATCTGGCAGTTCTTCGAAGTATTGGAAGAGTAACCATCAGTATGGCGCTGAATATGCTGGCATTTATTCTGAATATATTCCTAAATGCAGTTTTTATCTTCGGCCTGTTCGGTGCTCCGAAGCTTGGTGCAACCGGCGTTGCAATCGCCACCGCTGCATCAAGACTGATCCAGCTGATTGGCTGTGTGGTTGTATCTTCCTTTAGTAAAAATGTGAAGCTGAATCTGGCATATATGTTCCTTCGCAGTAAAGTATTGTTTCAGGACTTTATCCGTTTGTCACTTCCGGCACTTGGAAACGACCTGTCCTGGAGCGTTGCTTTTTCCATGTATTCTGTAATCCTGGGACACCTTGGCACTGACGCGGTGGCCGCTAATTCCCTGGTTACTGTGGTGCGGAACATTGGCTCTGTATTCTGTTTTGCCATTGCAAGTGCGGGAACCATTCTTCTTGGGCAGATCATGGGAAAAGGAGACCTGGAAAAATCCAGACGATACGCTTCCAGAATGCTGAAGCTGACTGTGATCACCGGTGCACTTGGAGGGCTGATCGTCCTTGCCATCACTCCTTTTGTGATGAAATTTGCTTCCCTGAATGACACCGCTATGCATTATCTGAAATACATGCTTCTCATTAACACCTACTATATTATGGGATCCGCAGTAAATACTGCGCTGATTGCAGGTGTCTTTCGGGCAGGGGGCGATACGAAATTTGGCTTAATCTGTGACACGGTAGATATGTGGGTATATGCGGTGCCGCTAGGTTTCTTCGCTGCCTTTGTACTGAAGCTTCCAGTGTTGTGGGTTTACTTTCTGCTCTGTACAGACGAATTCGTGAAATGGCCCTGGGTTTTCCATCATTACCGAAAGGGAGAGTGGGCGAAAAATATTACCCGGGAAGATATTTTTGAACAATAGGATCTGATGAAAAATGGACACAGACTGCAATGTCTTTATTACTGAACCTCCAGTAATGGCATTGTGATCTGTGTCCATTTTGGTTAGATTTCTACCAGAATTCCCTTTTCCTTATCATACTTACAATATTTCCCCTTTCCGGAAATAAATGGCTGATAGGTATTGGTACGAGTATCTTTCACATATACAATTCCGGTAGCGATCATTTCTACCAGTGAGAATCGTTTGCTCAGGCTGGAAATCCAGGCATATGTCTTATTGCTGTCTGAGTCAGCTGCCATCAGAGAGTAGCCTTCTTCACATGGTTTCAGTGAGAAGTAAATTTTCTCAGGCTTAGAAGTCTCTTTAAACACCTGGCTTGCTATGTAAGAAGAGAAATTCTTCTCCACAAACTGCTGGAAAGAATACAAGGTGTAAACTTCCCCGCTGACTTCGTCTGTGATCCGGTCCCCGCGCTGCAGACGGGCCTTGATCAGTGACAAGGTCTCAATGGTCCAGTTGATAAAAGAGATGCTGCTGTAGGTCATGCTCTCCAGAAGCTGGTCGATCAGTTTCTTCGTGAGAACATTTGATTTCGTTGCTTCGTTAAATAATTCTTCGTTCATAATCCGCACCCTCCATAACATATATATGGTAATTGATAATTTTCATTATAGAATGATATTTGGTTAAAAGCAATAAGGAGATCAGAGTTTCCGAGCTTTGCGATGAAACTGCAAGCCTCTATCGCAATCCTGCCGATTGGCACAAGTTATGTGAGCAGTTCGGTATTGGTGATAAGGAAAACACGCCGGTTAAAGGTCTATCGGGTGGCGAACGTCAGCGACTTTTTATCGTGCTGGCACTGATTCCACAGCCGGATCTTGTGTTTCTTGACGAATTGACTACTGGTCTTGATGCGAAAGCAAGGCGCGGTGTGTGGAAAACACTTAAATCCTTGAAAGAACAGGGGCTTACGATTTTCTTGACTTCCCATTTTATGGATGAAGTAGAGGCGTTGTGTGATGAAATCTGCATTTTGAAAAAGGGTACGCCCGTTTTCCGCGGAACCGTGGAGCAGGCAAAGCAGCAATGTGGCTGCGAACACTTTGAGGATGCTTATTTGCAACTTTCGGATGAGGAGGTGGACGCATGAAACGCTTTTTTACATATCTTAAAACGGAGCTGAAGCTCAGCGTGCGGGATATGAATATGGTGATTTTCGCCGTCATTATGCCGCTTGTGATCTTTATCATCCTTGGCATCATTTACGGAACAAAGCCTGCCTATGACGGTGCAGACTATACATTCCTGGAACAGTCTTTCGGAGCAGTCAGCGCGATTGCCATTTGTGCAAGTGGATTGATGGGGCTGCCGTTAGCCGTATCGGGCTTACGAGAAATGAAGATTCTTAAACGGCTACGTGTCACACCGGTCAGCCCGGTGTTCGTTTTGGGTGTCGAATTGTCCATGTATATTGTCTACTGTGCTGTGTCTCTTGCAACACTGTCAGTTGTAGCGCTTTTGTGGGGAGTGCGGCTACGCGGCTCACTTCTTGCTTTTCTTGGAAGCTGGGCACTTACCATGCTTTCAACGCAATCTATCGGTATGCTGGCAGGCGACGTGGCGAAGGATACCAAGCAGGCCAGTGTCATTGCTTCGATTCTCTATTTCCCGATGCTGATCTTTTCTGGCACAACCCTGCCGATTGAGGTCATGCCGAATGCAATGCAGAAGATTGTCAGTGTTTTTCCGTTAACACAGGGACTTACCATAATGAAGAATACATTTTTGGGTATCAGTACGGGAAGCACCTTACTACCAATTTGTGTAATGGTTGGAGTTGCCGCACTGTGCACGATTCTTGCTGTGTGCTTCTTCCGTTGGGAATAAGCATTCTTATCTAAGAGATAAGCTGTATGTTAAATAAAAATTTCTCATGAAAGGGGGCGATATTATTAAGAAACACTTACCATAGCAATGTTGTCATTTTCCCTTTCAGCCTGTGGAAAATTGCCGTCTTCTAATAAAGATGGACAAAACACTTCTAACATAGAAAATTCGTTGGAATCGGTTGAGATTATCCCTTCCACGGATACGGGGATTTCGTCTGGTGAGGATACCTCAGAGGACAAAAAAACTTTGATAAACGAGAATACCGCTACTGATGACGCATGGAAAGTTATCAATGCAGAATTGGAGGAATCATCATGAGAATTGAACATGTTGCACTTTATGTAAATGATCTGGAAAAGACAAAAAAAATCTTTATGGAATATCTGGGAGCAAAATCAAATGATGGATATCATAATCAGAAAACAGGCTTTTGTTCTTATTTTCTTACATTTGATGATGGTGCACGTATTGAAATCATGCATATACCGAAACTGGCTGATTTGCCGAAGAAACTAGCTCGTACTGGATATTCACATATAGCTTTTAGCGTAGGAAGTATGGAAAAAGTGGATGCATTGACGGCAGAACTAAAAGCGGATGGTTATGAGGTTATTAGTGGACCTCGGACTACGGGGGACGGATATTACGAAAGCTGCATTGTTGCGGTTGAGGATAATCAAATTGAGATTACGGTATAATGGGAAAATGCAGGTATTTGAAAGGACAAAAACATGGCTTCTAGCAAAGAATATTTACAATTTATATTAGAGCAGTTATCTGGTTTAGAAGAAATTAATTATCGTGCAATGATGGGAGAGTATATCATATATTATCGGGGCAGAATTGCCGGAGGCATATACGATGACAGGTTACTTGTGAAACCGACAAAATCTGCAGTTTCTTATATGACAACTGCGATTTATGAATTACCATATGAAGGGGCAAAAGAGATGCTGTTAGTAGAAAACGTGGACAGTAAAGAATACCTGGCTGGACTCTTCAAGGCAATGTATGATGAATTGCCGGTTCATAAATCAAACAATAAAAAGAAATCTATGGATACTCTGTAATTGTGGGGTAGTAAAATTTGACACTGCCGCTACTGAAAAGGAGAAAAAAGAATGAGCAAATTTGATTTAGTTGAATGGTCTCTTGATTTTTATCTCTTGCGCGGTCAGTAGCAGGGACAAGCATTAAGTTCTGTTCCCAGATGTCTTGCCATAAGCAGGGCATGTCTAACAGTTAGCTTTGGAACTGATGTGGTCTTTGAAATCCTCATCAATTTTCGACAGATACCGATAAACGGGACTAATGCTTCCTGTATAATCTCTTGCTTTCAATTCTCTAAAGATCCGTGTTCCATTTAAAAGAAACGGTTCGCATCGCCATTCGATGATCTGTTTTTGAAATCATCAATCTTGCTATTATAAACTGGACGTTTATACACAGATGTCTCTTTTTCTTCTAAAAGACTCCTAACAGTATTTCTGGACATTCCAAGTATTTTTGCAGTTGCTCGTTTTGATCTTGTCTGTTTATAAACTCGCTGAACAGCTGCCCAATCTTGCAAATCATACACCTTCTTTCAAACCTCCTCTCTTGTATTGGTGCATACAGAGAGAAGTGTATCGTTCTCTAGCAGGTGGGGCAAATTTCCTTGTTAAAACTGGGGCAGTTTTAAGTATAAAAGAGGAAGTTTCGTCCCGATATTTGGGGGTAAAAATGCTCTGGTGAAGATTACCACTTTACATTCTGGTTTGAAATGGCTATAATAAACGAGAAAGAACAAATGTTCGAGAAGGTGAAGGATGTGGAACGTATAATATTGCATAGTGATGCGAATTGCTTCTATGCCAGTGTAGAAATGCTATACCATCCGGAATATGCCGGGTGTCCCATGGCTGTAGGCGGGGATCCGGAAGCCAGGCATGGGATTATATTGACCGCCAATTACATTGCAAAGAAAAAGGGGGTAAAGACTGGACAGGCACTCTGGCAGGCAAAAATAGCCTGTTCGGATCTTGTGATTGTTCCACCCCGGATGGATCTGTATCTAAAGTTTTCTTCTATGTTAAGGGAAATCTATGGAGAGTATACGAATCTGGTTGAACCGTATGGATGTGATGAAGCCTGGTTAGACGTTACGGACAGCACAGTTTTAAAAGGGGGCGGAAGGAAAATCGCAGAGGAGATAAGCAGGAGGGTGAAAAGAGAACTGGGAATTACAGTCAGCATTGGGATTTCCTGGAATAAGATTTTTGCCAAGCTTGGAAGTGATTACAAAAAGCCTGATGGGATTACGGCATTTACGAAGGAAAATTACAAAGAACTGCTCTGGAGACTTCCGGCTGCAGATCTTTTGTACGTCGGACGTTCTACCAGAAATACATTAAACCGTTATGGGATTAAAACAATTGGCGAGTTTGCCCTGTCGGATCCTAAATTTCTGGAACGTTTATTGGGAAAAATGGGTCTGGTGCTTTATACTTTTGCAAATGGATGGGATGAGTCGCCAGTATCACCCCAGGGATATGAAGCACCTGTTAAATCTATTGGCAATAGTACCACAACTCCCAGGGACTTGGAAAATAACCTGGATGTGCAGATTGTATTGATGGCGTTAGCGGAAAGTGTTGCAGCCAGGCTTCGAAAACATGGGTTTAAATGCAAGGTGGTATCCATCAGTATCCGGGATAATGGGTTATATTCTTTTTCCCGGCAGAAAAAGTTAGAGCGTCCCACGGATATTACAAATGAGATTATGAAAGCTGCCAACGAGCTCTTTCGAGAACATTATAACTGGCAGCATCCGATCAGAAGCCTGGGCGTTCGTGCAGAAAGTCTGGTATTATCCGATATTCCTATACAGTTTAACTTATTTGTGAGCGAGGAACAACGAGAAAAACAGGAGAAAATGGATCAGGCGGTGGATGACATCCGCAGACGGTTTGGCTATTTCAGTGTGCAAAAAGCTTTTATGTATCAGGATAAAGCTCTTGCAAGTCTGGATGCACAAAGTTCCCACACGGTTCATCCGATAGGGTATTTTAATGGGAGGTAATTGGTAAATGGAAAATGCAAAAGTATATGTGGATGTCCTTGTCAATTTTGACAAAGATGGAACTATGAGCCCGGTGGACTTTATCTGGGAAGATGGGGAAAAATATCATGTGGACCGTATTCTTGCAAGGGAGCGCTGTGCTAGTCGAAAAGCAGGTGGAACCGGAATTTGTTACACCGTAATGGTGAATGGAAAAGAGAGTCATTTATACTATGAATTTGATAAATGGTTTATGGAGAGACGATGCTCCTGATACGTGAAGCTGCAGACTGTCAGAGAAAACGAAAATACAATATATGGAAACATGTAATTGACGCACACTATATATTGTGCTATTCTATAATCGAATTATCGTTTATGCATAGCACTCTATACAGGGAAATTTAGTTCTGGTGCGAATCAGAAGCAATCATTTGAGACAATAGATCTGGAAAATATAGAAAGACATCAAAAACCTGGAATGGATTTTTGGTGTCTTTTTTTGTTGTCAAAAATTCCAGAATCCAGGCAAAGGGAGCAAATACAATGGAAAGGAGTTACTGGATAATTCAAAAAAAATATAAGCATATCGGAGGAAGAACATGGAACAGAAAACTTTGGAATACGAAGGAAGTCTGTGCAAAGAAGAACTCATTTTGAAAGTGGATTCTTATCGTTGCAAAAACAGGCTTTTTATCGCAATGATCAAGAAAAAAGATCAGGAAGAGGAACTGTATGACATTTTAACAGTAAGCTTGCCAGGTGAGAATATAAAAATAAACGAAGCATTTATCTCAGATTTTGAGTGCAAGTATAAGCTTTCGTTTATCCGAAAATACAAGCTTGGAGAAGTGCTGCAAAGAGTGGAGCATTCTGGATTTTGTGATTATCGGCTGGTGCGTTTTGATTTGGAAAAGCTGGCAGAATATGATCGGGAAGGCGTAAAAAAGTTTCTTGCAGAACAGGAAGGAGGACATGCATAAATGGAAAATGCCGGGAACCGAAAAACTTTAGAACTATAAAGAGGGTGATGGCATAAAAGATGAAGAGTATGCAGGCTATTATTGCCTAGTACTGGCAATTGTGTGCGGGCTGAACGCAGCGGAGGCCTGGAAGATCTATCAATATGGACCGGATCATCCGTTAAGTAAAA
>OLQN01000161.1_pt1 | contig 58862 bp, 46 predicted proteins | sample 1673181 | NCBI WGS metagenome assembly OLQN01 (sample SAMEA3136763, study PRJEB25190) | human gut metagenome | biome: human gut; feature: human-associated habitat; material: faeces | place: Austria | collected 2013
TGCTTGTCACAAGAAGGTTCGTCTTTCTGTGCATCGCAAAGCGTGTTACTGTGAACGAAGTGAACAGTAGCCCAGTATTCTGTCAATTCCCATTTATACGTCAAAAAACATTGTAAAATCAGCCTCTTTGGCGTATAATATACATACAAACCCAAAGGAGGTCCTCTATAAAATGAAAGACACTAAACATAAAATTCTGACTCTGGCCGCGTTGACTACGATTGCCGCTGGTGTCATCCATCTCACCAATAGAGTGATTGTTGCCTCTTCCCAGTTAAAAGAAATGCTTGATTTTTCCAATCACAACTATTATAATTGGCGTTTCGGAAAAATTTATTATACCAAGAAGGGAAAAGGCTCTCCTCTTCTTCTTATTCATGATACAATGCCTGGAGCCAGTGGATACGAATGGTCTCGTGTTGAGGATCAACTTGCTCAAGAGCACACCGTATATACCCTTGATCTATTAGGTTGCGGACGTTCGGAAAAAGCTGGAATTACATATACAAATTTTCTTTTCGTACAAATCATCTGCGATTTTATAAAAAATGTAATTAAAGAGAAAACCGACATCATTGCAAGTGGTTTCTCATGTTCATTTGTTACTACTGCCGCTGCTTACGATAAAGAAAGCATTAATAAAATCATGTTTATTAATCCGGTAAGCATGATTTCTCTTGCCCAAACTACCACAAAAAAGGATAAATTATTCAAATTCTTTATCGAACTGCCTATATTTGGAACCTTTATCTACCATATAATTGTTTCACGTGAAACAATTAATGATTTCTTCCTTGATAAGCTTTATTATAATCCATTCCATGTAGACAAAGATGTCCTGGATGCATATTATGAAGCTGCGCACAAAGGTGGTTATTATGCAAAATGCCTATACTCCAGCCAAAGTGCTAAATATATGAATATCAACATTCGCCATGCTGTAGAATCAATTGATAACAGCATTTATATCGTAGAAGGTGAAGATGAGCCAAATGGTGCTGCAATTGTAGAAGCTTATCAGAAAGTAAATCCAGCAATTGAGTCAGCAACCATTCCATGTTCCAAGCATTTTCCACATATTGAGAATGTAGAAGCATTTCTTGAGCAGGTTGGTGCATTCTTTTAATTAAAATAAAGATATAGATATGCCTTCAAAGCAGAATAAAAAGCTTCGAGATTGTATAATATAATCCCGAAGTTTTTTTGTTTTTGTAATAATAATTTATTATGCTTTATGCTTTTCCTGTTCTTTCTATATTTCCAGAGCATATTAAAAAAGCTTTCTACAAGATGTACGTCACAATTTGTGGGACTTTGACCAGGATGAGGATGAGGTTGCCGTAGCGAATATGGCAGCCAAATTCAGGAATATATACCACAAAGTAAGGTGTGCGGATTGCGAAAATGTTTTTTGATACATCCCAGAGAGTGTTTAAAAAAGGCTTTCTGCAAGGTGCGCGCCACAATTTGCGGGAGATTTGGCCAGAATGAAGGTGCTGCAACGTGCTACGACACACCCAACTACGGGTAAAATATACTGCAAAGTGGGGGGTGTGGATTGAGAAATGATTTTCAAATACATCTCAGAGCTCTTTTCGTATTGTTTTGTTGTTATTTTGTTATTTTTTCAATTATGCGCTGTTCCATTTTATCTTTATACAATCTTTTTGTTTTAATTAGAATTGTTTAAAAGTATATTTTTACATAACAATATATTTTTCAGAGGATTTTTACGATTCATTTGCCTGTTTTGTTGTTCAAAGTACATTAAATAGGTCTTTGATGTATCATCGTGTCGTTAAGTGTTATTTATTGGACTTTATTGTATGTTTTAGTAGGTTTTTATTTTATAAAAGTTATTATTACATTTTATATTTACCGTAATATTTCAGAAAGCAAAAGCAAAGTTTCTGTTTTCGGACTTTTTATATAGTCGGCTAATGTAAAACCATATGAGTAAAATTCAAAGGTTTTTAAAATTTTATTTTCAAAAACAATGCATATAGAAATTCAAACAGACAAAATAGCCAACGTTAATTACATATTTCATACCATTTGAAATGTCAGCGGACCAGAGCGTGTTTGGAAAAGGCTTTCTGCAAGATGTGCGTCACAATTTGTAGGAGATTTTGCCCGGATGAGGGCGTCGTAACGAGCTGCGACAACCGAATTCGGACAAAATATACCACAAAATTTGGCACGCAGATTGCAGGAATGATTTTTAAATGCATGCCACAATTCACAGGAGCTTTAACTTAAATTCAGTTGCTGTAGTGAACCACAGCGACCGAATCCGAATAAGATATATAACAAAGCAAGGCGTGCAGATTGCAGGAATGATTTTTCAGACACGCTCGGGCGTAGCCCGCCACACATTTTTTCCATCCGCACCTTCAACTTCACGCATCCAGCTTGATTGATATCGTTATTTGCAAAACGATGTACGCGCATATTCATATCCAGTAGAATTCTTATGCAACAGGCAATTCAACAGTTTTTCCAAACAGCAAAAAAGATCCTTGTCCTGTTTTTTTCACAGGCAAGGATCTTTTTTAATCATTTTTTCAGCTACTACTCTTCAGCATCCTCTGAAGCCTCTGTCGTTTCTGTTTCAGCATTATCTGTAGAAGCATTTGTTTCAGGATCTGTTGTCTCAGCGTTTTCGTTTTCCTCTTTCTCACCAGTTACAGATTCAAATGCCTGAAACAGTTCTTTTACTGTCATTTTATTTACCAGATATACTTTTTTGTTTATAACAGCGGCATAGTAATTTGTATCATAGGAATAATACTCCACTTCCATTTCATTGCCATCTATATCTGTAAATTTCACAGTCATTTCCGGATCTTCATTGGACTTAAATTCATCAGTCAGACGTTTCTGCGCTGTCATGTTGATCAGCTTATTGTAGAACGTTGTAAATGTTGTGCTGTCCAGGTCTTTTCCATTTAGTGTATAAGATAAGGTTACACCGGTTGAGCTTGTGGTACTTGCAGTAGAAGAACTGTCATCTGTATTTTCAGTATCTTCGTCGGTCAAATCACCTGATGAAGTGTTATCATCAGCAGCATTTCCCTCTACATCGTTGCCGTCGGCAACATCACTGCTGGTATTATCTGTTGTATCTTCATCTTCCGTCTCATTATCCGATGTTTCTACGTTTTCATCCTCAGATGTTTCACGTGAAACATTTACGATATAATCTTTTTCTCCGTAATTCACATCCAGAGTATCCAGATTATTTACAGACAAATAGCTTACTGTCAAATCCCAGAAATCAGCATTTGTTTTTCCAAGGAAAGTATCAAGAGAATCCTCGGATATTGTATAAATTTCGTTGCTATCATTTACCCGAACATATCTTCCACCATCTGAAGATTGATCTCCAACCTGAATTACAAGTTCTCTGTCAACCATTTCAGTTTCCGGTTCTGAATCTTCAGAACTTTCTGCGGACTCAGTATCTGTAGTTTCCACCCCAGCCTCGTCATCTGATTCAGTTACATCTGTATCTTCTGCTTCGACGTTGTCATCTGCTGTTTCATCTGTATTCTCATTTTCTACAGCTTCTGAATCTTCTGTGTCTGCCACATCCACATCTTCATCTAAGCTTTCGTTTCCATCTGTCTCAGAATCTGCATCTTCATCTGAGCTTTCGTTTCCATCCGTCTCAGAATCCGCATCTTCATCCAAGCTTTCGCTTCCATCTGTTTCAGAATCCGCATTTTCATCCGCCTGGTTCTCATCCCCAGATGCCTCTGAGACCTCCTCATCGCCATTTTCAGCCTCGTTTTCATCATCAGTGGACTCTTTCTCAACTTCTTCCTGATAATCCACTGTAATCTCTGCATACGGCTTATCTAATCCGTACTGAGAAAGCTCATCTTTTGCGCAGTTATAATTTACATAACTTGCATAAGCCATACTGGATAATGCGCTGGCTAAGGAAGTGGCCTTCGCGGAATCTGCTTTCTCAGTCTCTCCATCATCAGTAATATTCCAGAAATTATTTTCATCTTTCTCTACAACATAGGAAGAATCTTTTCCTTCTACAGAAATTTTGCTGACCGTAGAGGAATCCACAGTTGGGAAAACGCCGCTTTTTGCAAAGTCGTACAAAGTTCCTTCAAAAGAAGAAAACGTGGAATTGCTTACTACATAAACCGTAGAAGAATCCTCGTTCAAGTCAATATATTCCTGACTTGTGGAATCATTCTCCATTCCAAGCTGGATTACTGTCGTTTCCCCATCTTCTGTGGTAACCGTGATCGTGTTCTCCGGCTGATCCAATTCATACTCTGATGCATCCTCCACATTTTCCAGTGTTCTTTCCGCTTTTATAGAATTCAGGGAGCTTACCAGTGTGTCGATTTTATCCTGATCTACTGGAAAATCAGTTTCATCACTTTTCACCCAGGAATCTCCATTTTTTTCAAAGGTAACTTCTTTTTTATCAATTACAAATTTTATTGATTTTACATCAGCAGACGCTATGGAAATAATTTCCGGATTTTCTTCCTCCGCACTTTCGGCATCCGCGGCCTCTTGCTTGGCTACGTAGGCTTTTACGCCTACGTATGCGCCGCTGAGGACAACCAAAACGCCCACTGCTGTAATAAGATTTACTGATTTTTTCTTCATCAGGCTTTTCTCCTCTTTAACCAAATCATAAATCCAATCAACAGGAATACTCCAGGAATCAGACCAATGGTACAGATTTTCCAGAAGCTTGCATCATATGCTGTCAAAGTCAGATAAGATACTTCCAGGCTCTTTGATGGGATAGAGACTGTTGTACTGTCTTCTGCGTCTACCAGAGAACTTAAAGAAGTCATCACAAGTTTCTCATTTCCGCCAGAAACCATCTGATTGATCTGGCTCTGTAGCAGGTTTGATGTGGAATAATAAATAATACGAGTCTCTTTATCATCATCTACAGTCTCTGTAATGCTGACACCCAGGTCAAATGGGCCTTCCACATCACCGTCTTCCTTTTCAAGAGAACCGCTGTTCAAATCTGTCTTTGAATATGCACTGTCGGAAGTTGTAAGAAGACTTTCAATATTTACAGTGTCTCTCACGTCATCAGATTTCTGGATTCCCTGTGCATACGGCATCAGGATGTAATATCCGGAAGAAGAAACATCAGATGTAATATCTGTGCTGTTTACAGTTGGAACCAGATAGTAAGGCATCTGAGCGGCATAATGCTGTGCATCACCCTCAAATACCAGACCATCTACTCTGCTTACGCCGTAGTTTTTCAGCACTGCATCAAAGTTTTCCATTTTTTCTCCTGTGTAATCGGAGAAAATCATTGCTTTTCCACCATTTTCCAAATAATCGATCAATGCGGTCTTCTCATCCTCTGAGATATCTGTTGTAGGAGAATCAATCAGCAGACAGCCGGCATCCTCTGGAACGCTTCCCTCTGTAAGCAGATTCAGGGATTTGATTTCCATGTTTGCTTTCTCAATATCTTCCTTAATCGTAGAATCAAGCTCCTGCTCTCCATGTCCCTCTAATGTGTACAATACCGGCAGGTTTTCACTAGTTACATATGCGATGGCACTTGTAATCTGACCTTCGCCGTCGAATCCTGTTGTCTGATAACTGTATGTGTTGTAATCCATTGTAGATTCGTAAATATTGTTATAATTTACAACCTTATTTCTGTCTCCGCATACAACAATTAAGCTATTAGAGGAAAGGTTGTCACTGGTGTATTCACTGACAAATTTAGGATTGACCACTGGATCTTTCTGTTCCACCTTAATATGATCAGATTCATCTGCATATCTTTGAAGCAGATTACTGATAGTCTCATCCTCACTTCCGCTCTGGGCGATCTGATATATGGTTACATCCTTGTCCAGATTTTTCAGCATCGCTTTTGTCTCATCACCGATGGTGTAAAGTTTCTCGGAGCTGATATCCAGCTGCGTATACTTTGAAGGAAGATTTCCAACGATCATATTTATAACAATAATGATAGCAATGAAAACAACAATCATAACAGAACTGTAGCTTCCATTTTTCAAGTACTTTTTATTAATACTGTCTTTAAATTTTCGTTTTTCTTTTTTGTTATTATTGTTATTATTTTCGACATTTTTAATATCAATTGCGTTTTTATCGTTATTATCAATATTGTTATCATTTTTCTTCTTAAAAAACATTTTCCCCACCTCCTTAATTCCAACGTCTCTTCAAAATCGTCTGCATGGTAAGGAATATACAAATGGCAATGACGGACAGGAAATAAAGAACTCCAGTCACATCAAAAATACTGTTTGTAAAGTTTTCAAAGTGTGAACTTAAGTTAAACACTTCAAGAACCTTCTGGATTCCTCCTTCAAACACGCTGGATTTTACAACATAAATAATCACCAGTGCCACTTCTCCAATCACGCAGACAGCACCTGAGATCACTGCATTTTTTATCATACTGTAAATCATAAGGCTAAGCGCTATGATCAGAATGCCAAATGTCACACACGTAGACATTGCCGTCTCTGAGAAAAAAGAAGAAATTCCATTCATCATATAAAAAGCAAATAAAAATACAAAGGTAAGAACTGCTGCAATTACCTGGCTCTCAGTGATTGCTGAGAAAAATACGCCGATTGCAATGTTTGCACTTCCCAGAAGGAAAAATCCAAGGAGTGCTGTGTACGCGGAACCAAATGCAACGGTTCCGAACTTCGACATAACCAGCGGATAAGTTGCAAGAACCGCAATGGGAATTGCATAAATAGTCACAAGTGCAAGGTATTTTCCCATTACGATGCCGGATACAGATACTGGAGAGGTAAGCAGAAGCTGGTCCGTTTTTTGCTTTCTTTCCTCAGCAAGTACACGCATGGTCAGGATCGGCACTGCAATCAGAAACACAAAGGTCATGGCATTTAAAGTATATTCAAATTTCGGATAAGCAGCTGAAAGCTGGTACGCTGAAAAGTAAATACCTGCGATCAGCAACACAAAAAACATAAACAGGTAGCCGACCATGGAAGTCAGGTAGCTCTTCAACTCTCTTTTATAAATAGCAAGCATGGTTTACTCTTCCCCCTTTTCTTTCTCAGATGCGGCAAAACTGTCCTGTTTATCACCAGACAGTCCATTATCTGACGCATCATCGGATATTTCGTCCGATCCATCAAAGTCTTTTTCTTCAAGTCCATGATCAGGGACAGTATCTTTATCTTTTTTCTCGCTCTCTGTAAGTTCAAGGAATATCTCCTCCAGAGAAACTTTCTTAGACTGCATTTCAAGAATCGGACAGCCGACATTTACCATACTGTAGAATACTTTTTCACGCACATCCATATTCTCTTCGGTGCCCACTGTAATGGCGTATACGCCTTCCTCCGGGCTTTTCTTTACCGTAACCTCTTTTACCCCTTCTACGGCCTCCAGAGCGGCTCTGATAGTGTCTTTCTGACCTTTTACAAGCAGATTCAGATTGTTTGAGCCTGCTGCCAGTTTTCCCAGATTCTCAGGGGTATCGCTGGCTACCAATTTTCCATGGGAAATAATCAGCACGTAGTCGCAGACGGCACTGACTTCGGACAAAATATGGGAGCTGAGGATAACAGTGTGTTTCTGTTTCAGGCCTTTGATCAGATCGCGGATTTCGTTGATCTGTTTTGGGTCAAGGCCGACAGTCGGCTCATCCAGAATAATAACCTCCGGGTAACCAAGCACAGCCTGCGCAATACCAACCCTCTGTCTGTAACCTTTGGAAAGGTTCTTGATCAGACGATTTTTCATGTCGGTAATCTTTACCATGTCCATGATTTCTTCGATCATAGTGGCTTTTTTATCTTTAGGAATTTTCTTCAGATCTGCTACGAATTTCAGATATTCCAGAACGGTCATATCAAAATAAAGGGGCGGCATTTCGGGTAGATATCCGATGCATTTTTTTGCCTCCTCAGGTTCTTCCAGAATATCATGACCGTCTATGACTACTGTTCCCTCGGTGGATGCAATATAGCCGGTTATCATATTCATGGTCGTAGATTTTCCGGCGCCGTTGGGGCCCAGAAAACCATAAATCTTGCCTTTCTCGATTTCAAAAGAAAGGTGGTCTACAGCGGTGTGATCGCCGTAGCGTTTTACCAGATTTTTTACTTCAATCAAGTTTCTTACCTCCTTCAAGTTGCAGATGCATGGTTTATCCCATGCATCTATCTATGATTATTTTATGTGCAACCTGTGAGGAAATTTAGATAATTATGTGAGAAATATGTGATTATTTTGTGTTGGAAGTGTGTCCCAAAAATAAAATACATTCCAAACTTTCTTTATTAATCTGGAATGTATTTTAGCGTATAATTTTATAAAAAATTCCGTAATAGCAACATTCAAAAAATAACATACTCCGGATAGAGCGATTTATACACACATTTTCCATTCTCCTGAGGTTCAACTCCAAATATTTTGTTTATAACTAGTATATCGTAAATTAAATAACTGTTATATATTTTTTTGAGATAATGTGTGGTAAAATAGTGTTATCTAAGAAAGGGATAAACACTATGAGAAGAACATATCTTGCTCTGTCAGATGAGGACAGACATTATCTTATAACATTATCCAAAAAGAGAACTATTCAAGCACAAATTGTAGATCGTGCCAAAATTTTATTATATAAATCCGATGGGATGACTTTCAGCGATATTGCTGAAAAACTTGCTGTTAGTCCGTCCACTGTACGCCTTTGTATTTCTAAATATTATGAAGGCGGTGTTGAAAATGCTCTTTTTGATACCCAGCGCCCTGGACGTCCATCTGAAATTACAGATGATGCAAAGGCATGGATGATTAATATCGCCTGCCAAAGACCAGTGGAACTTGGATATGCACAGGAACTTTGGACTTTAAATTCTCTCCATAAGCACATTCGAAAGCATGCGGAAGAGGCAGGATATCCGAGACTTTCAACCGTTACCAAGCCTTATATTCAAAAATTTCTCAAAGAGCAGGATATCAAACCATTTAAGATTAAATACTACTGTGAAAAACGGGATCCCGATTTTGAATCAAAAATGCATGAAGTTCTCCTGGTTTACAAGCAGATTGAAATGCAGTTTGATGAAAATGGTACACTCATTGTCTCGGATGATTATAAACTAACAATCACAGTATCATATGACGAAAAACCAGGCATCCAGGCAATTTCTAATACAGCGCCGGATCTGCGCCCAATAGTAGAAAACGGAGAGGTATACCGGGATACAGAATACAAACGCCTGGGAACCCTTTCTTTATTAGCCGGTATTGATCTGCTTACAGGAGAAGCAATCCCATTGGTAAGTGAAACGCATAAGAGTTCTGATTTTATCGAATTTTAAAAAATATTGGATAAAAAGTACCCATTGCAGGATACCATCAGAATCATCTTGGACAATCATTCAGCACACACTTCCAAAGAGACACAGCGATTTCTGGATACAATGCCAAAAGGACGGTTTAAATTTGTATTCACGCCTAAACATGGGGCTTGGCTAAACATGATTGAAAGTTTCTTCTGCAAGATGACCAAGCAAATGCTACGTGGAATTCGAGTCAACACCAAGCAGGAATTGGAAGAACGAATTTACCAGTATTTTGAGGAAATCAACCGAGAGCCTGTAGTTTATCACTGGAAATATAAAATGGATAAAATCAGCGAAGCTGAAGTATCATCAATTTAATATAACAGTTATTTATTATCCAATGTACTAGATCTGTATAGCCGGAATGATTATAATCTTTTCCTCGTTCATAACCGCCTTTCTCCTCTCCCCCACTTTTTCCAATATTCCTCAGGAAAGTGAACATGACATACAATAAAACTAATTTCTTTTCGCTCGTTATGCTTTTTATCAATAAATGAAAGTTCCCATTGCTCTACAAACAATTTTCTTTTTTCTCCAAAGGAACCACTTAAAAGGACTCGCCATACCTGTCCTACACTTTCTCCTGAACCACCTTCTTGATCCTTATTGCTTTTTCCCTATATTTTTTTCTGCACAAAAACATTCGCCTTCCATTTCTGCATTTTTTAACTTCTCCCTCATCTGCATACATATAAAGCTTCAAAGTCGGACGTAATCCATTTTCACTAAATGAAGTCCATCAAAAAATAAACACAACACATAGAATAAAATCAAAAACTAGTGGAGTTCTATTCTAATACAATTATTGATAAATTCACAGTTATGTGATACCATTGTCTTGAATATTTGTATGGAGGTATGCTATGGCTGTTAGTTATAAGAAATTGTTGCACCTTATGATAGAGAAAGACATTACAAATGCTAACCTAATGAAAGAAGCGAATATTTCTGCAAATATAATCAAAAAAATCAAAACAGGAAAGTATATTGCGCTTGATAAAGTGGAAAGTATCTGCGAAGCACTTGATGTTACGCCAAACGATATTCTGGAATTTACTCAACCGGAGGATGAAGAAAATGCCTGATAAAATAATGGCTATATTGGCAGAAGTAACAGGAGGTAAAAGTTATAAAGCCCATAAGTATGGTCTTGATCATGCGGATAGGCCTTTTATCGATTATGGAGAAGATTCTATTATATGGAAGAAAACAGCAGAAACTGATAAGTCAAACAGAAAGTATGTTCCTTTAGAAGTATTAAGTAAAACGTTGTCTGCACGAGAAGAACAGAGACTTACATATTTTTTGGATGGTTCTCGCAGAGTTTTTAAAGTTGATGACATAGCATATACAAAATCTGGAGGAAGAAGCGCAATATATCCTGTTGTTGCTGGACAGATAGGTGTGGGATGTTGCAAAAGAGAAAACAAACGTTTGATTCCAGAGAAATTTAAAAGAGAATTTGTTCTTTCAATTCCGGATATTGCAAATGCAGATGGGAAAGCTGGCTTTTTTCCGGCAACAGCTAGAAAACTGAACGAATCACCAGAATTAAAGAGGCTTGGAATTGAATTTGCAACAATTATTCCTTATCGTACCGCAAAGAATGCGGAAAAGAAGTTTGAAGATCTCGGTACAGCATGCATTCAAGATAGGATGTCACAACGAGAAAAAGAATTGGTAGCTGAATTGGTAAGAGAAGGAAAACTAAATCAAGACAATTACCTTGTTAAAGATGGATCTTTAGAATATCGCCCTACGAAAGAAGATAAAGCAGATAAAAGAAAGTATCAGATTTTTAAAAACAATTATAATTGGGTTCTTGGCGTTTCAAAAAATTTTAATCCAGAAGTTTGCGTAGATATTAATGGAAAACCCAATCCAGGTTTTATTGCAGATTTACCATTATACCATAGAACACCGGTGGCCTGTTTTAAAAATCCAGATTGGTTTGGAGATACAGAGTTTGCTGTATGGTATATAAGGATCAGAGATAAGAAGCGCACGCGAACACCGTTTGATGGAATTATTAAAGTTGAGAAAATACTGGTTACACAAGAAGAAATCGAAGATGGAATTGATAGTACACTTGTCAATCAGTTAAGTGCTTATCTTATTAACGAGAGAAATCCAGTATGTTATGGCTCGGATTTGCGGTGGGCAAATCATTTATATCCAATCTATCTTACGGAGGCGTACGTCAAATCAAGATATCTTAGTGCCGAAAGTTTTTTGCATTTATTTTAAGGAGGGGAACATGAAGAAACCTATAGGAAGAATTATAGCGACTGAAAAAGTACCGACAACTATGGATAAGTTTACATTTTGGACAGATTCGGACTTGAAACTACATGCATTTGATATCGTAAAAGTTAAACACATTGATGATTCATATTCTTTCGGTGTAATAGAAAACATTTCTCATATTACTGATGCACAAAGTTTCTTGACGAGTTTTATATCAAGTGATTTTGGGGATGTTACTGTGGACGAGCCGACACTTAGAGTCGGTATGAATTATGTGGAAGCTTCAGTTTCATATAACAACAAAAATCTTTATACACCGGTGCATAATAATGAACCGGTATATTTAGCATCTGAGAATGAAATAACTATGGCGCTTGGATTGGATAAAATTCAAAATCCGCTTGTATGTGGATCACTAAAAATGTACGAAGGTACATCGGAAGAAATCACACTTCCAGTGAATTTAAATTCTAAGTTTATTCTTGGACCAGAGGGAGCCCATCTTAATATTTCTGGTATTTCTGGTTTGGCATCAAAAACTTCGTATGCAATGTTTTTGATGAAGGCAGTTCAGGAACAATATTTAAAAATGCCTGTTGATAGCGAAGAAAGTGTTGCTTTTGTAATTTTTAATGTCAAGGGAAAAGATTTAATGGCCATTCATAGTCCTAATGATTTTAAAGATGATAGTGATGGTGAAAAGGAGAGAGTTTACCAGGAATATAAAGATTTGGGTTTAAGTACAGAACCGTTTAAGAAGGTTAAGTATTTTATTCCTTATTCCAGTAATTCGTCTGCAAAGCAAAGTACATATTTGCCTAAAGAGGATATAGAAGAATATATTAGAGAAGGACAACTACAGAAGTTTAAATATTCGTATGAAGACGATAAAGAAAGTTTGGAAATGTTGTTTGCAGATATAGATGATCCTCAGCAGACCATGGAGGCAATCATAAGTAAGATAATTGATGCTACCGATCCTGATTTTGGAGGCGGTAAGGTAAATACTTGGGAAGGCTTTAGAGAGAAAGTTGATGAATTATCACAAAAATCACAGACACAGGGAAGGGGAACACAGCGTAATTCTAATGAAATATCTGTATTAAGCTGGCGTAAATTTAAACGTATTGTTAATAAAGCAATAAAAAATGACGATATGTTTGCAAATCGTGCAGACAGCAGTAGACACGAATGTCGACTTGCCGATGCAATTAAGCACATTTCTAATAATGATGTTTATGTTATTGACGTTGCAAAACTTACAGAAGATAAGCAGGCATTTGTATTTGGAGATGCTGTGCGTACTATTTATAACCTTAAACTTGGGGAATATGATGGCGAGAGCGGAATAAATCCTCCTTCTCGTATTATTGTTTTCATCGATGAGCTGAACAAATATGCATCTAAAGATACGCCGAAGTATTCTCCTATTTTACAAGAGATACTTGATGTTACAGAAAGAGGACGTTCACTAGGAGTGGTTTTATTTGGGGCTGAACAGTTTCGCTCTAACATTCATCAGAGAGTTACAGGAAATTGTTCTACACATGCTTATGGGAGAACAAATTCTATAGAAACATCAACCAAAGATTATAGTAGTTTACCAAGTACATATAAAAATATGCTTACACGATTGGAACAAGGAGATTATCTTATTCAGAATCCAATTTTTCGTTCTTTGTTGAAAATACGATTTCCTAAACCAATCTATAAGCAATTTAAGAAATGAGGGCCAATACAATGAGAGCATACGTTTTTGGCGCAAATATACTAGAAAATTTAACTACAGGAATGTATAAAGATTCCAAAGTTATATATCGTGAATATATTCAGAATGCTTGTGACCAAATTGACAAGGCTTATGACAGAGGACTTTTACGTCCGAGTAATCCGGACAGTTTGGGCAATCTTGGAAGTGGTCGTATTGATATATGGCTAGATACAGATAAACGTACCATTAGCATAGAGGATAATGCTACTGGTATTTGTGCAGCAGATTTTGAAAAGACTCTTGCTGATATTGCAAATTCCGATAAGAAACTTGGCGAAGACAAAGGATTTCGTGGTATAGGACGTCTTTGTGGTCTTGCATATTGTAAAGAACTCGTTTTCACATCTACGGCAGAAGGTGAAAATATTATTTCCATTATGAGATGTGATGCAATCAAGATGCGTGAACTAATAACTGCTAATGAAGACGGAAAAAAATATACTGCTAGTGAAGTACTTAGTAGTATTTATAAATTTGATTCAAAGAATACAGGAGATAAAGAATCACATTGGTTTAAAGTGGAAATGATAGGCATAAACGATGAAAATACAGATTTGCTGGATTTTACGCAAATTAAAGAGTATCTTTCTTTTGTTGCTCCGGTTCCTTATCAAAACACCTTTCTTTTTCGTGCCGAAGTATATAAACATGCGAAAGAAATCGGTTGTAATATTGATGAATACAATATTTTCTTAAATGGAGAGCAAATATTTAAGAAATATAAAACTATATTTAAAACTAGCAAAGGTGAAGATGAGGTCTTTAATCTTGCATTTAAAGAAATATATGATTCACACAACCACTTATTGGCGTGGCTATGGATAGGGGTATCTCATTTTAAAGCTATAATATCTAAAGAGTGTAAAATGAGAGGGCTACGTTTGCGTAAAGAAAACATTCAGATTGGTAGCGAAGATGCTCTTCAGAAATTATTTAAAGAAGATAGAGGCCAGCACTATTTTGTAGGTGAGGTTTTTGCTGTTTCAAAGGATTTAATCCCTAATTCGCAACGAGATTATTTCAATGAAAATACTGCTCGCATGGAATTTGAAAAAGAAATGCGTCAATATTTTAATGGGGAACTTTCTAAGATATATCATGAAGGTTCTGCAATTAACAGTGCATTTAATAAAATTGATAGTTATAAAAAGAAAAAAGCTGAATTACAAAAGAAAAGAGAAAGAGGAGATTTTGTAGATCAAAATCATTTTCAGGAAGCAGTTGCTGACGTCGAAAAAGCAAAAGTTACAGCAGAAAAAGCGGTTAAAGACATAGAAAAAAAGAAATCAAGAACAGAAAATGAACCAGATTCTGTAGTTGGACAAGTTATTGCGCATATTGAAAAGGAGCGAAAAAAACAAGAAACAGCTAAAGTAGAAAAAACGATTAAAAAGTCTAAACAACCCACCTTAGCAAAGCGGCGTGTAGATATTACATTGCCGACTTATAATAGAAGTGAACGAAAGCTAATTTCTAAAATATTTGGAATTATTGTGTCAGCTACTGACGAGAAAACTGCTGAAAAGATAATCAGGAAAATAGAGGATGAGCTACAATGAATCGTAAAGTATTATTAATTGAGCCTAATTATAAAAATAAGTATCCACCTATGGGATTAATGAAAATTGCGACATATTATCGGCGATGCAATGACGATGTGCGCTTTTTTAAAGGTGACTTAAAAAAATTTGCGGCTCAGTTACTTTGTGAAGAGTTTTGTGCTGAAACAAAAGAAACTTCTCTTAGAAAATATTTTCCTAAACTTACTGAATATATAAAAAATGGAAAATATTCTTCTCTTGAAACGATTCCTAATTTTCGAGGAAGCGAATATGAAGAGATAGTAAAAAAATATCGTCGAAAATATAAGAATAAGGAATTTCCGCAATTTGATGTTGTGGGAGTAACGACATTGTTTACATTTTATTGGAAACAAACGGTAGACACAATAAAATACGCCCAAAACTTTTGTAAATCAGAAGGAAAAATGCTTGTTGGTGGTATTGCCTCTACTATACTTCCAGACTATATATACAAAGAAACCGGAATTAAACCGCATATAGGACTTCTTGATAAAGAAGGAGATCTTGACGAGGGCAATACTGATATTATAGATGAATTACCGTTAGATTATTCGATTCTAGAAGAGATTGATTATGAATATCCGGCACATAATGCTTATTTTGGATATATGACAAGAGGATGTCCTCGTAATTGTGCATTTTGCGCTGTAAAAACATTGGAACCACAATATAAAAATTACATAGGGATAAAGCACCAGATTAAATATGTTGACGAACATTTTGGCGCACAAAAAGATTTGTTATTGATGGATAATAATGTATTTGCATCTAATTGTTTTGAACAAATAATTGATGAAATTAAAGATTGCGGTTTTGGAAAAGGAGCTACATATATTCCGCCAAATGAATATGATGTTGCTATAAAAAATCTGAAGGTGGGCTATAACCTTAGAGCATATACTAAAAAAATAATAAAACTTTATGATGAAATTGCGGAGAAACTTTCAGAGGATGAAGCTGGTGAATTTTATTTACGTAGAGAAGAACGTGGGCTTTTATATGCGGAAACAGCAACATATGATGAGATATGTACATTTGATGAAACAATTCGACCTTTGTATGACAAACTTTTTCATAAATCTAAAAGAGTAAGGTATATTGATTTTAATCAAGGGCTAGATGCAAGACTGGCAACAGACAAAAGAATGAAAAAACTTTCAGAGATTAATATTAGACCATTACGTATAGCATTTGACCATTACGAACAGAGTGAGGTTTATATTTCAGCTGTAAAAAAAGCGGCAAAGTATGGCATAATGGAATTATCCAATTATCTTCTTTATAATTTTGAGGATGAACCAAAAGAACTGTATTATCGAATGAGAATCAATGTCGATCTTTGTGAAGAATTAGGGGTTACAATATATTCATTTCCAATGAAATATCATCCAATTAATGATCCAGAATATTTTAAGAATAGAGATTATTTAGGGAAACATTGGAATAGAAAATTTATTCGTGCGGTGCAGGCAGTTTTGAACTCTACAAAAGGGAAAATAGGAAAAGGCATTGAATTTTTTGAAGAAGCTTTTGGACGTGATTTGGACGAATTTTATAAAATTTTGTGGATGCCTGAAACTTTTATTATATATAGGAGAAAATATGATAAAAAATTGAGAGAACGGCTTGCAGATAGATACAAAAATCATTCGAGTGAAGATTGTGATTTGGCAAATGAGTGGTGGACAAAATTCTGTTCACTTCCTGCCGAAAAACTAGAGATTGCTAAGTCTATTATTTCTTTAAATAAGTTTAAGGAAGGAGATTATGACTGTACAGACAAAGAAATTCTTGATGTATTGTCATATTATAGCATTACACGAGATATTGCGGAACAGAGTATCTAAGGAGGCGTATGTCGGTGGCGGAGAACCAAAATATTGAATGGAAAGAGTCTTGGCGAGACGAATATCTTAAATGGATATGTGGTTTTGCAAACGCACAAGGTGGGAAAATTTATATTGGCACAAATGATGATGGCACAGTAATCGGTGTACAAGACAGCAAAAAGCTGATGGAGGATATTCCAAACAAAGTACGAGATGTTCTTGGTATTATTGTAGATGTGAATTTACTAACAAAGAATGGGAAAGACTATATTGAAATTTGCGTGAATCCTAACAGTTATCCTGTTAATTATAAGGGAGAATATCACTATCGGAGCGGTAGCACTAAACAACAGCTAAAAGGACAGGCACTTAATCAATTTTTGCTACAAAAGACTGGAATTACATGGGACAGTGTGCCGATTCAAGGTATAACAGTGCAGGATTTAAGAAATGATAGCTTTGATATTTTTCGAGAACGGGCAATCCTCAGTAAGCGAATGGATCGCAAAGATGTTGATGCCACAAACGAGCAACTGCTTGACAGTCTTAATTTGCTTGAAAATGGTCAACTGAAAAGAGCTGCTATTTTACTTTTTCACCATAATCCAGAAAAATGGATACCAGGAGCCTATGTTAAGATAGGATATTTTGAGTCTGATTCTGAATTGCGATATCAAGATGAAATTCATGGTTCTCTAATATCGCAGGCAGACCGAGTGGTTGATCTTATTTTTACAAAATATTTGAAAGCAGATATTTCTTACAAAGGAGTAACAAGGGTAGAAACCTATCCTTTCCCCAAAGACGCAATCAGGGAGGCTGTTTTTAACGCTATTGCACACAAATTTTATGGAGCATTGATTCCTATACAAATTAGTGTATATGCAGATAGGCTTTATATTGCGAACGACTGCATTTTCCCAGGAGATTGGACACTCGATGATCTGATGGGGAAGCATCGATCAAGACCGTATAATCCGTTGATTGCAAATACGTTTTTCAGAGCCGGTTTTATTGAGGCATGGGGACGTGGAATAGAAAAAATCAAAGACAGTTGCAAAGAAGCTGGAAATCCTATACCAGAATATACGATTAAGCGTGAGGACATTATGATTATGTTTAAGAGCTTGGTTAGTTACACTAACCAAGCTACTAACCAAGCTACTGACCAAACTAACCAAGATGAAGATAATTCCGTACCGGCTCGTATTTTGAAAGTGATTGAAACGAAACCTATGTTATCCCAAAGAAAAATTGCCGATATTATCGGAGAGAAATATAGTACTGTCAAGTATTATATGGAGTCTATGAAAAAATCCGGAATAATTAAGAGAGAAGGTTCTAGTCAAAAGGGGAAATGGATTATCTTGTAATCAAAGTGCTTGATGTTTTGCCAAAATTGTTGAGGTTTTCACAATAAAAGCCCTCAACAATTTTGATTTCTTCCTCTTTCAGAACTAAAGTTATCTTAATATTAACATATATCCTACGCCAGCGGCTCCTTCGCCGGCAAGCCAGCCTTTCTGGGGTACTTCTTAGCGGTCGGTTTCATCTTCTTGATCACAACGAAAGAACGATCCATATCCGTGTCCACAAGGGGAAATTTCACTACATTCTGGACTTTGCCGCCGAGGATTTTCACGGCATTTTCAGCCTGGGAAAGTTCCTCGTCTATCTTGCCAGATTTGTAGGAAATAAAGCTGCCACCTTCTTTTACAAAGGGGATACAATACTCGGAAAGGGTGCTTAAATTGGCTACTGCACGGGAGACACAGAAGTCGTATTTTTCTCTGTGTTCCTTCTGTTTCGCGTAGTCTTCGGCTCTTCCGTGAAGCGCTGTTACGTCTTTTAAACCAAGCATTTCGATTACTTCATTAAGGAAATTCACCCTTTTATTCAAAGAATCCAGAAGGGTAATTTTAAGCTCCGGAAAAGCAATTTTCAGCGGGATTCCAGGGAAACCAGCGCCGGTTCCGATATCGATCACGGACTTTCCCGCCAGCTTTTTCTGGTCAAAGCTGCCTACTTTTACAATAGATAAACTGTCAAGAAAATGCTTTAAAATTACCTCGTTGTACTCGGTAATTGCAGTTAAATTCATTACCTTATTTTTCTCTACAAGGTACTCATAATAAGTGATAAACTGCTTCTTCTGCTCCTGGGACAGAGCAATTCCAAGCTCTTCTAGTCCTTTCTCAAAGAGTGTTAAATCGTATTCCATATATGTCTCCTTATACCTCAAACTACTTACTTTCCAGTTGCTTAATACACAGCGTTTTTGCAAGTAATATTTCTTAGCAGGTCATTTCAGGTGCGTTTTTAACGAAGATGAAATCCTCTAGAGCGTGTTTGAAAAAGGCTTTCTGCAAGATGTGTGTCACAATTTGTGGGAGATTTCACCCGGATGAGGGCGCTGCAGCGGGCTACAGCAACCGAATTCGGGTGAAATATACCGCAAAGTGGGGCGTGCAGATTGCGGGAACGATTTTTCAAACAGGCTCTGGCATATGATTATTACTTGCGTAAGCGCAAAAATGCGCCTTTATTAACGATTTTTCCCATACTGCTCCATATAAACCAGCAACACCGAAATATCCGCCGGTGAAACGCCGGAAATTCTGGATGCCTGTCCAATGGAAACAGGTCTGTAAAGTTCCAGTTTTTGCCGTGCTTCAATACGCAGGCTCTTTACTTTCTCGTAGTCCAGATCCTCCGGGATCTTCTTGGCTTCCAGCTTCTTAAACTGCTCTACCTGCTTCATCTGACGGCGGATATAGCCATCGTATTTAATATTAATGTTTACCTGCTCCTGCACATCCCAGGCAAGTTCAGGGCGGTTCTTATCAATAGGAGCCACCTCTGCATAGGAAAGCTCCGGTCTGCGGATCAGCTCTGCAAGACTGATTCCTGACTTAAGTGGTGTGCTTCCTTTGCTTTCCAGAAGGCTTTGAACTGCCTCTGTCATACCCACATTTGTATTCTCCACACGCTGGATTTCTTCCGCTATCAAGCGTTCTTTTTCCACTACTTTTGCATAGGTTTCGTCATCTACAAGACCTACCTCCCAGCCCTTTTTACGAAGTCTCAGATCCGCATTATCCTGACGGAGAAGGAGACGGTACTCGGCACGGCTGGTCATCATACGGTATGGCTCATGGTTCTCTTTTGTAACAAGATCATCAATGAGAACACCGATATAAGCCTCAGAACGATCCAGGATCAGCTGCTCTTTTCCCAGCACTTCCATGGCTGCATTGATACCAGCGATCAGTCCCTGGGCTGCTGCCTCCTCGTAACCTGAACTTCCATTAAACTGTCCGCCACTGAAAAGACCTTTAATTTTCTTAAACTCCAGCGTTGGATAAAGCTGTCTTGGGTTAATACAATCGTACTCAATAGCATAAGCATTCTTCACAATTTTTGCATGCTCAAGGCCTGGTACGCTGTGGTACATTTCCTCCTGCACATCTTCCGGCAAAGAGCTGGACATACCGCCAATGTACATCTCATTTGTGTACATTCCCTCTGGCTCAATAAACACCTGATGTCTTTTTTTATCTGCAAAACGAACTACTTTATCCTCAATAGAAGGGCAATAACGCGGACCAGTTCCTTCGATCATACCAGAGTACAGTGGGGAACGATCCAGGTTTGCACGGATGATATCATGGGTAGCCTCATTGGTATAAGTCAGCCAGCAGGATTTCTGCTCGATCTGCACATCCTCCGGATCTGTGGAAAAAGAAAATGGCACTACTCTCTCATCCCCAAACTGCTCTTCCATCTTGCTGTAGTCGATGGTATTTCCTGCAATTCGGGCAGGTGTTCCAGTCTTGAAACGGAACATTTCAATTCCCAGTTCTTTCAGAGAATCAGTCAGATAATTGGCTGCCTGCAGTCCATTTGGACCTGTATAATTGCTTACATCACCGTAAATACAGCGTGCTTTCAGATAAGTTCCAGTACACAAAACTACCGCCTTACAATGGTAGACAGCGCCGGAATACGTCTTCACACCTGTGATCTTGCCATCCTCTACCAGAAGCTTGGTAACCTCTCCCTGGCGGATGGTCAGGTTCTCCTGATTCTCCAACGTCTTTCTCATTTCATTACTGTAAGCCTGCTTATCAGCCTGAGCACGAAGGGAATGCACTGCCGGACCCTTGGAACAGTTCAGCATCTTAGACTGAATAAAAGTCTTATCAATATTTTTTCCCATCTCACCGCCAAGAGCATCCAGTTCACGAACCAGATGTCCCTTTGAACTACCGCCTACATTTGGGTTACAAGGCATCAGCGCAATACTCTCTGCGCTTACCGTAAACATGATCGTATTCAATCCCAGTCTCGCCCCAGCCAGCGCAGCCTCACAGCCAGCGTGTCCGGCACCGACCACTACTATGTCATAATTCTCCTCTAAATTTTTCATTTTTATCTCCTCTATAACACACTCATTCATATATTACCCTCTGTCACTACTTGCCCATACAAAACTTACTAAATATCTCATTCACCAGATCTTCCCCAACTTCCTCGCCTGTGATCTTTCCAAGACTTCCATAAGCAGCCATCAGATCAATGGAAAAGAAGTCTTCCGGCATGCCATCCTCGATGCTCTGTTTTACCATTGCAAGGCTGTCTGCTGCCTCTTCCAGTGCCTCTTTGTGACGGGCATTTGTAATATAAACCTCATCGTTAAAAGAGATTTTCCCACTGAAAAACATACTCTTAATGGTATCCGCCAGCTGGGCAATTCCAGTCTCCTCTTTCGCAGAAATCGGAATGAGAGGATGGTTGATTTTCTCCTTTAATGCCTCCATACTCACAGCCGAAGCAAGATCTGTTTTATTGTACAGTACAATTGCTTTTCTGTCTTTCAGCATTTCAATGATTTCTTCATCATTTTCATCAAGCGGTGTAGAGCTGTCTACTACGTATAACACCAGATCTGCACCCTTTGCAACCTCCCGTGCCCTGGAAACACCGATTTTCTCCACCACATCCTCTGTCTCGCGGATACCTGCCGTATCCACAATTTTCAGCGTAATTCCATGAAGAGTAATATACTCCTCCAGAATATCTCTTGTAGTACCCTCAATATCCGTTACAATGGCCTTATTTTCCCCTACAAGAAGGTTTAACAGGGAGGACTTACCTGCATTTGGCTTACCCACGATAACCGTCTCAATTCCTTCCCGGATGATCTTGCCATCTGCGGAAGTTTTCAACAGCTCTTCGATGGATTTCTGCTCTTTTTCCACAATCCCATGTAATTTCTGTGGATATCCCTCAAGGCTGATATGCTCCGGATCGTCCAAAGCCGACTCGATAAAGGCAATCTCGTAGATCAGGTCGCTTCGAATGTCCTTGATGGTCTTCTGTACCGAACCTTTCAGCTGACTCATGGAGCTTTTCAACGCATATTCATTCTTCGCCTGGATCACATCCATAACAGCCTCTGCCTGGGAAAGATCCAGCCTGCCATTTAAGAAGGCTCTCTTGGTAAACTCTCCGGGGCCGGCAATCTTGGCGCCGTTTTTCAAAACCGTTTCCAGAACCCGGTTCATGGCATAGACACCGCCGTGACAGTCAATCTCCACGGTATCTTCTCCTGTGAATGTTTTGGGTGCGCGCATGACCATGACCAGAACTTCATCCACGATTTCTTCCCCGTCATAAATATAACCATAATGAATGGTGTGGGTGGGCACTTCTTTAATTTTCTTTTTCCCGCCCTTAGAACGGTAAATGCGGGATATAACGTCCATGGCTTCCGGGCCGCTGATTCGGATGATTCCGATTCCCGAAGCACTCACAGCAGTAGATATCGCTGCAATTGTTGTATTCATGTGTTTTCCTCCATGTAAATTACAATTCAAATTATAAACTTAACACATCTTTTGACACTCATATCATTTTATTATACAAAAAAAGTTACCCCAGGGAAAGATATTAAAACAAAAGCATAACGCTTCAGTTCTTCCATCTTTCACCTGGAATAACCTCTTATTCATTCTGCAAATCTTTTATAACACATTCAGATGTTTTATGCAAGATTTACCATCTTTTTAATTTTACAACCACATGACGATACGGCTCTTCGCCCTCGCTGACAGTCTCCACATACTTATTGCCCTGAAGTGCTGAGTGAATGATTCTTCTCTCATATGGGTTCATCGGCTCAAGTACAACTGGCTTTCTGGTCTTCTTAACCTTGTAGGCAATTCCTCTTGCAAGATTCTCCAGAGTCTCTTTACGACGTCTGCGGTAATCTTCTGTATCAAGCTTTACTCTGATATAGTTTGCTTTGCCCTTATTTACAACAAGGCTTGTAAGATACTGAAGGGAATCAAGGGTCTGTCCTCTCTTACCGATGAGAATTCCCATATCCTCTCCTTCAAAAGCAACTTCCAGACAACCGTCATTTGTGTTGTATTTGGAAGTGATCTCCACTTCACCAAGATTCATAGATGCAAATACGTCGCGAAGGAAAACAATTGCTCTCTCTTCCACTTCTTTGATCTCTGCCGGATCTGTGATGATCTCAACAGGTTTGGACTGTTTCGGCTTCTCTTCTCTTGGCTCTTTCGGCATTTTTTCTTTTGCCGGTTTTTCTTTTACAGGACGCTCCTTGAAGGTTTTTTCCTTCGGCTGACGCGGCTGTTTTTCTTTTGTTTCCTTAAAAGGCTTCGGCTCTTTTGCTTCTTTTGCAGCTGCTTTCACCGGTTCACTCTTTGGAGCCGGTTTTTCAGCTTTTACAAAAGGCTTAGCAGGCTTTCTGGTCTGCTCTTCTTTGATCGCATCAACTTTCACAGTATCAACGATTTCCTGTATCTCATCCTCTTCAGAAACTGTATTGATCTTGCGTGCTTTAATGATTGCCGGTTTGCTTCCGATGCCAAAAAATCCGGAACTACCTTCAGAAACCACTTCAATTTCCAGCTGATCACTGGAAACACCTAATTCGATGCACGCCTTGGTGATTGCTTCATTTTTCGTTTTTGCTGAAAACTGGATAAACTCCTCCATCTATGAAACCCTCCGTTCCCGACAACAATTACTTCTTCTTGTTTCTCTCGTCAAAATCCCTGACCATATTTGCTTTTGCTGTAATACTTCCAGGTTTTGCATTTCTTGCATTCTGGTAGGATTCCTCTACTTTTCTGGCTCTCTCTTCTGTGTTTGTGTTACTGGAACCTTTATCAATTTTGGTATTGATATTCTTAGTAGACTGGTTTGCCTGATTGGTGATCTTCTGCGGCGGAAGTCCTTCCTTCGTACGCTGTTTCTCCATCTTCTTCATGTTCTCGTTTACCAGATCATTGATATCCATCTTATCAAGATGACGATTGATAAACCACTGCTGAACACTTCTTACAACCGCACTTGCGATCCAGTAAATACCAAGACCTACCGGGAATGTGAAACAGAATACTGCTGACATAAGCGGCATAACCGTATTCATAGTCTTCATGGAAGCCTGCATCGTATCAACAGCTCCTTCAGCAGATGAAGTAGCCTGTGGCATAAGCTTATAGTTCAGTACCTGAGTCGCCCATGCAAGAATAGGAATCAGAAGTGCAGCGATTGCCAGTGCAATAGATGCTCCCTCAAAAGCAGCCTTAATGTAGTTCAGAGGCTGATCTGCAATGTTTAATCCACAGAAATTCTGCATTTTGGAAATTTCCGCAGATGTGGTGTTAATGGTATCTGCAAATCCCTTAAACTGATCCATTGATGCAAGATCTTTCCACTGAGATGGAGATAATGCATAAAGGAAATCGATGACGGAATTACTGGTCGCTTTTCCGTTATCCAGCGCCAGCTGTACACGAGTCATCTTATTGTCTGTGATAAAGCTCTGGATCAGGTCTGTGTAGCCACTTACGCTTGTAATCTGATCAACAAGGCCTGTGAAAACATTCTTTACACTGCCAACATAACCAGGAATTTTGTAAATAACCTGCCATAATGCCATCAGGACAGGAAACTGGATCAACAGCTGCACACAGCTGCCGGTAGGTGAAACACCGTATTTCTGGTATACAAGCTGAGTTTCTTCCTGCATTTTCTGCACGGACGCCTGGTCTTTTTTATCTTTGTATTTCTTCTGTATCTTCTGAAGCTCAGGCTGCATAACAGAGCTTAACTTAGAAAACTTCTGCTGTTTAACCTGCAATGGTGTCATCAGTGCATAAATAATAATACTGAAGATAATGATACAAAGACCCAGGTTCTGAATACCCACCAGATCAAGAACTCTGTAAATCCCGTCCATGATCCAGCCCATAATAGAAGCAACCTGTCCGATAATCGGGACACTGCTCTTCGTTAATAAAATCATATCCAAGTTTGTTTCCTCCTAGGCTTTTTCGGTGTAACTATTCAATTGTCAAAGTTTGAGTTTTTGTGCTGAAAATCAGTTTAAAGTGTCATTTATTGTACACCATCTGTTTCAGTACAGTTTATGGCACAGGATCGTATCCTCCATGTGAAAAAGGATTGCAGCGCAAAATTCTCCACACTGCAAGAAGCCCGCCCTTTAACGCACCATATTTTTGAATTGCTTCTAAACCATATTGAGAACATGTGGGAATATAAGGACATTTTGTTCTCTTCATCGGCGATATATATTTCTGATAGAGACGAATCATATGAATCATGATATTCCTTAGACTAAATCTGCTCATGATAAACACTCCTGCGAATCTGTTTCAACATTGCCGCTCCTTTACCGAACCAACAATACTGCCCAAATACCGTTTAATCTTCCACATGAAGCTCAGCCTCACGGCGGATCTTCATTCTGCCTGCAAGATGCATAAGCGCACTCTCAATCTCCTGATAGGACTTGTCCTTCGCATTTGGTCTTGCGACCACTACAATGTCCAGTCCCTGACGGAAGGATCTTTCATTCAGGCGGTAGCTCTCTCGTATCAGTCTGGTGACTCTGTGGCGTACCACACTATTCCCAACTTTTTTACTTACAGATATTCCCAGACGATTCTCCATGTGCCTGTCATGGTTCTCAAGCACATACATCACCAGATACCGATTTGCCTGTGATGTTCCTTTTCGGTATACCCTTTGGAATTCGTTATTTTTCTTTAAGGAGTCTGAGTATTCCATCTGATTCTCCTTTATATGATATTGAAATAATTATTTCTGTATAGAAGAAAAGACCACAGTAACTGCGGTCTTAACGGTCTTAAGCAGATAACTGCTTTCTTCCTTTTAATCTTCTGGCAGCTAATACTTTACGTCCGCCTTTTGTGCTCATACGAGCTCTGAAGCCATGGACTTTCGCTCTAGATCTTTTTTTCGGCTGAAATGTCATTTTCATAGGTAAAGCACCTCCTTTATCTATATGGAATTTAAAATTATTAACCTAATCAGAACATCATTTCAATTATATTCATAAATGCCTTTCTCGTCAAGTAAAAATTCTTGCTTTCCCAGAATTTTTTATATCCACAAAGTTTTCCACACTGTGCATAACCTGTCATTTTGAAAAGGTTTACGTAACATTATCCACATTTTGTGGATAACTTGTGGATAACCTGGGGATTATCAGCAAAAATATCCACTTTTGACTGTTGATTTTAACGCATATGTCACAAAAAACGGTATATTTCGAGGGGATTCGACAGTGGATAGAGTTATACACATAAATTTTCATTATTGAAACCCGTAAAACCATGTTATGGTAACCAGAATAGTTATCAACCTTTTTATCCACATTTATCCACACACAAAATGTTGATAACTTTTCAGTTTATTCACAAGATATCCCCCATCTTTTTCTTGGAATTTTTTTATTATCCACTGCAATTTTTTTAAATTGTGGATGTTTTGTGGACAATTCTATACTTTTCCCCAGTTATTTTTCCTATTTTTAGCTTCAAAACAACATTTTCCTCCTTGCCTCCTCATTCTTTTATGTAATCCACAGCAATCTTTATTTTTTCTTCGGATGTGCATAATTTTCCACATAAATTTCCTATATAAATAAGATTTTGTCGTTGCGAAAAGACAGGATTTATTATAATATATATAAGGATATTTATGTCCGTTTATCAAAATACCAGTAAAATTCCAGTATATTTAGCCTGCCACACCCTAATTTCCTGTTTCCAGCTGGTATTTTGATAAACGGACATGTCGCCGACGGACGGCATCATTTAATATAAGAAACAATCAGATGTGTACGGGAGGAAAAAATGAGCACAGTAATAGAAAAATGGGATGAAATCCTGGGAATTGTGAAAAAGGAGCACGATCTTTCCGATGTTCGATTCGACACATGGCTGAAACCCCTGAAGGTTTATGATGTCAGTGGAAATGTAGTTACCATCGTCGCTTCCGACCAGGTGCGATTAAGCTACATTAATAAGAATTACAAACTGCCTCTGCAGGTTACCATAAGCGAAGTTACCGGAATGACCGACTGCGAAGTGAAATTTATCCTTCCAGAAGACGTCCCGGCGAAGAAATCCATTTCCGACGCTGCACCTGATCAGGACAACCGTTTTAAGGCCAGATGTGAAGAAGCAAATCTGAACCCCAAATATACATTCAATACTTTTATCGTGGGCAGCAACAACAAACTGGCTCAGGCTGCAGCCCTGGCAGTAGCGGAATCTCCGGGAAATACGTACAATCCGCTGTTTATCTATGGTGGTGCAGGACTTGGCAAGACCCATCTTATGCATTCCATCGCCCACTTTATTATTGAAAATGATGATAACAGTAAGGTTCTCTATGTTACAAGTGAAGAATTTACCAATGAGCTGATCGAGACCATCCGTAATGGAAATAACACCGCCATGAGTAAATTCCGCGAGAAATACCGTAACATTGATGTCCTTCTCATTGATGATATTCAGTTTATTATAGGAAAGGAATCCACGCAGGAGGAATTTTTCCACACCTTCAACAGCCTTTACAGTGCAAACAAACAGATTATCATATCTTCCGATAAACCGCCGAAGGATATGGAAATTCTGGATGAGCGTTTCCGTTCCAGATTCGAATGGGGACTGATCGTGGATATTACTCTGCCGGATTACGAGACCAGGATGGCCATTCTTCATAAAAAAGAAGACATGGACGGCTACAATGTAAGCGAAGATGTTATCAAATATATTGCAAATAATATCAAATCCAACATCCGTGAGCTGGAAGGTGCCTTCAATAAGGTAGTTGCTTATGCAAAACTGGAGAAAAAAGAGGTTACCCTTGAACTTGCCGAGCAGGCTCTGAAGGATATCGTCGCACCGAATGAAAATAAACAGATTACTGCAGACTACATTATTTCTATGGTAGCAGAGCATTTTAATGTAAGTACTGCCGATCTTTGTGGAAATAAAAGAAGTTCCAAGATCGTGATGCCAAGACAGGTGGCAATGTATCTTTGCCGTGAAATTCTGGCGATCCCGCTGAAAAATGTAGGACAGTATCTTGGAAATCGCGACCACACTACCGTTATGCACGGAGTAGAAAAGATCGAAAAGGAGCTCCAGACCAACGAACAGCTCCAGAACACCATTGATACATTAAAGAAAAAAATTAATCCACAAACTTAACACATTTTTTCCACATTTCATGTGTATAAGATGTTGACATTATGTGTATTAATGTGAATAACTTTTGGCGACAAAATCGCTTATGTGGTTTTACACAGGTTATTCACACTCTAAACCAATGCTTTTACACGAAGTTATCCATACCCGAAACCCTTTTATTCACTGGGCGGAAGTGAGTTTTTCACATATTCACACCCCCTACGGCGGATACGGCGGATATCTTCTTAAATATATTTAATGAAAAACCCATTTTCTCCAGAAAGGAAGTTATACACATTATGAAAATCATTTGCTCCAAAAGTAACTTGTTGAAGAGCGTCAACATTTCTTTAAAAGCTGTACCATCCAAAACAACTATGCCAATTCTGGAATGTATTCTGATCGATGCAACAACAAATCAGATCAAATTTACGACTAATGACATGGAACTTGGAATCGAAACCATTGTCGAGGGTACTATAGAAGAAAAAGGAAAGGTTGCTCTGAATGCGAAAATCTTTTATGAGATCATTCGAAGACTCCCAGACAACAATGTTACCATTAAAACTGATGAAAAATTCGCTGCAACTATCACCTGTGAGAAAGCAAAATTCAATATTCCTGGAAAATCAGGAGAAGATTTTGCATATCTTCCTATGATTGAAAGAGATGAGCCATTAACTGTCTCTCAATATACATTAAAAAATATGATTTATCAGACAATATTCTCAATTGCAGTCAACGATAACAACAAATTAATGACTGGTGAGCTGTTTGAAATTAAGGATAATTGTCTGAAAATTGTCTCCCTGGATGGACACCGCATTGCGATCCGTAAAATGCCTCTGAAGAAAGACTATTCAGACCGCAAGGTTGTGGTGCCAGGTAAGACTCTTAACGAGATCAGTAAGATTTTATCTGGAGAAATGGATGACGTAGTCAGCATTTTCTTTACCAATAATCATATTTTATTTGAATTTGACCAGACTATGGTAGTTTCCCGTCTGATTGAAGGGGAATATTTCCGTATTGATCAGATGCTTTCCAGCGATTATGAGACAAAACTTTCCATTAACAAAAAAGAATTCCTGGATTGTATTGACCGTGCCACACTTCTTGTAAGAGAAGGAGATAAGAAACCAATCATTATCCACATTACAGATGGCAGCATGGAGCTGAAGATTGATTCTGCAATGGGTTCCATGAATGAGGACATTGATATTGAGAAAGAGGGAAAAGATATTCTGATCGGATTTAATCCCAAGTTCCTGATCGATGCACTGAAGGTTATCGATGATGAGACCATCGACATTTACCTGGTGAACCCGAAAGCACCTTGCTTTATCAGAGATGAGGAAGAAACTTACACTTATCTGATTCTTCCGGTTAACATAAATCAGAACCAGGCAAGATAATTGTATTTTTGCAAAGTGAAATGTAACATATATTTGGAAGAGTAATGGAAGTGAACACGGAATGCAGATCATAGCCGGAGACAATTTTTCCAACGAGCTGCAGACGTGAGCCAGAAGAGTGGAGGCAAAAAATTGGAAATCAGAATCAGAGATGAATTTATCAAACTTGGCCAGGCACTGAAACTTGCTGACCTTGTATCAGACGGCGTTGAGGCAAAATATGTGATCAACGACGGACTTGTAAAAGTAAATGGCGAAGTAGATACCAGAAGAGGCCGCAAGGTTTATGGTGGTGACGTTATTTCCTATAATGGCCAGGATGTGAAGGTTCTGTCCGGAAACGAGTAAAATGGCTTATATTGAATCCATAAAATTAAGCAATTTCAGAAATTACGAATCACTGGAACTTTCTTTTGACAAAGGAACTAATATTTTTTATGGGGATAATGCCCAGGGAAAAACAAATATCCTGGAGTCTGTGTATCTGTGCGGAACCAGCAAATCCCATAAAGGAAGCAAAGACCGGGAGATCATCCGCTTTGAACAGGATGAAGCCCATATCCGCATGATGGTGGGAAAAGATTCCATGTCTTATAAGATTGACATGCATCTTCGGAAAAATAAGGCCAAGGGCGTGGCAATCAACGGGCTTCCCATAAAGAAGGCGAGAGAGCTTCTCGGCGTGGTGAATCTGGTTTTCTTTTCCCCGGAGGATCTGAATATTATCAAAAACGGTCCGGGAGAGCGACGAAGATTCATGGACGCGGAGCTTTGTCAGCTGGATAAATTATACCTCACAGATCTTGCCGGATACAATCATGTTCTGAACCAGAGAAATAAGCTGCTGAAGGATATGTATAAGCAGCCGGATCTTGGGGCGACTCTGGATGTATGGGATATGCAGCTGGTAAATTATGGCCGTAAGATCATTGGCAAAAGAAGAGAATTTGTGGAATCTCTCAATGAGATCATTAAGGAGATTCACAGAAATCTTACCGGTGGTATTGAGAATATAGAAGTGATATATGAACCAAGCGTGGAGAGTGAGGCTTTGGAAGAGAGCCTTTTCCGCAACAGAGACCGGGATCTTCGGATGAAAATGACTTCGTCAGGTCCTCACAGGGATGACCTGATGGTGGCTGTAAACGGAATTGATATCCGCAAATATGGTTCGCAGGGGCAACAGAGAACAGCAGCTCTTTCCCTGAAACTTTCGGAGATTTATCTGGTGGAGAAGATCATTCATGATAAACCGGTTCTGCTTCTGGACGATGTCCTTTCGGAGCTGGATAGCAGCCGTCAGAATTATCTTCTTGAGAGTATTCATGATATTCAGACCATGATCACCTGTACTGGTCTGGATGATTTTGTCAGTCATCAGTTTACGATCAATAAAGTGTTTCACGTTGTGGCGGGGCATGTGTATCAGCCAATGGGATGTCCTGCAGATAAATAAGCTTGCGAAGTAGTATGCGATATGCTAAACTGGCATTAACTATGGAAAGTTGGTGAAAAATTTGGACAAAGAGGAATTTCGGGTTAAACTTGAAGAGATTAACCATTTAGTAGAACAGAAGGACTATAAGGGAGCCATGAATGTTGTAGACAGTATTGACTGGCGCCGTGTGAAAAATGTTCGTACCCTTTGTGTGGTTGGTGAAATCTATGCTGCCAATAAACGCTATGAGGACAGCAAGGAAATTTTCCTGCTGGCTTATCACAGAGCCTCCATTGGTAAGAACATTCTTTATCGTCTTGTAGAAGTTTCCTTGAAGCTGGGACAGGTTTCCGAAGCAGTGGAATTTTATCAGGAGTACAGGGAAGTTGCGCCAAATGATAATACGCAGTACATCCTGAAATACAAGATCCTGAAAGAAAAAAAGGCTCCTCTTGCAGAGCAGATCAAGGTTCTGGAGGACTATAAAGAGAAAGAATTTACCGAAAAATGGTCTTACGAGCTTGCCAAACTGTACTATCAGGATGGTGACAAAGAGAAATGTCTGGAGCTTTGCAACGAGATCATTCTCTGGTTCAATGAGGGTAACTACGTGATGAAGGCTATGGACCTGAAACAGCGTATGGGTGCTCTTACCGGCGAGGAGAAAGAGCGGTATGAACAGCAGTTTGTACCGAAGCTTCTGAAACCTGAGGAAGCAGATACCATCAAGGAAGAAAAGAAAGCACCGGAAGCTGAGAACCAGGGAAGTGAATCTATTGAAAGTATTCAGATCAAGAATGAGGATCTGGATGGCGTAGAGAGTCTTCAGGATAAAATTTCCAAAGGACTTCGTGACATTTTTGGAAGCCGTAAGATGGATGAAATGGAAGACAGCATTGTTTCCACTGAGCAGACGAAAGAGGTTCAGGAAGAAATGCTTCGTGATCCGGCTTCCGAGAAAGAATATGAAAGTGTACCGGAGTTGGAGCCTGAAACTGGCAAGGTGAAAGTGGAGAATACCAAGGAGACTGTTGCTGAAGAATCTGTAAATACAGCAGATGAGACTGCAGAGAAATCAGCGGAAGCAGTTTCAGAAGAAAATACAGAAGGTTTAGAGAATGCAGATCGTTCAGAGTCTGCAGAAGAGAAGAAGACATTTTCCACAGAAACAGAAACACCTGTTGAGAACCTGAAAATGCCTACACTGAATATTCCGGATTCTATGAAGAATATGGTACCGGAAGAGATTGAGGTTCCCAAGGCACCTGTACAGAATAACCTTTTCAGTGATGAGGCTGATGCTGCGGAAAAAATGAAAGACGAGAAACCTGCATTTGATTTTTCAAATTTCAATCTGGAGGATACGATTCTTGCTGCTGCTTCTGCACAGGGAATTGAAATTCCGGATGAGAAGGTAGATGAAGAGAAAGTTCAGGAAGAAAATAAAGAAATTGTAGAAGTCGCCAAAGAAATATCTACGCAACCCCAGAAAGCTGTAAAAGAAGAAAAAGTAGAGAAGATTCCGGAAGAAGAGGAAGTTATCACTGAGGACGAGGAAGAAATCGAGCCAGAACCAGAGCAGAAAAAGCCGGTTGTAGAACTTGAGGAAGAGGAATTCCTTTCCGAAGAGGATCTTCAGGCTGCTGAGGATGAGTTTATGAATGGTCCGGCAGGACATAAGGAGAAAGAAGAGCCTTCTGATGATTCCATGTCTGAGGATGAATTTATTGCCAAGCTTCTCAGAGAGAGCATTGGAGAAGAAGAGGATGAGGATATGCCTCCAGCTGCAGATGATGTGGTTGAAACTGAAGATGCAGAGGAAGAACCGGAAGATTCTGAGGACGAAAACTTTGATTTTGATGAGGATGAAGAGGAAGAAGAGTCTTCTGAATCTCTTTCCGAGGAAGAAGAACTGGAACAGTTTATTGATTCTATTCAGCCAAAGGATAAGAGAAATCCATGTGACATTGTGCCAAGAGAGAAATCACTTACCGATGATGAGAAGAAGCTGTTTACATATTTTGTAAAGGTTCCGGGAATGCGGGAACAGCTGATCAGTGCACTTTGCGATGTGCAGATGGCAGCTGCTGATAAGACCTCCAAGACTGGAAACGTGATCGTCATGGGTGGTAAAGAAACTGGTAAGACAAGACTGATCGCAAGTCTGATTCCGGCAATCTGTAAAGAACTGAATCTGCCGGCTTCCAAGGTGGCTTATGTGTTTGCCGATCAGCTGAATGAGATGGATATTACGAAAGTGATCGGTAAACTTAGCGGTGGTTTCCTTGTCATTGAGAATGCTAATCAGCTGACACAGGAAACGGTGGATATTCTGGATAAGGCTATGGAGTTCCGCACAGACGGACTTACTGTGATTATTGAGGATGAGAAGATTGGAATGCGTAAGCTGATTGCAAAATTCCCGAAATTTGCCAAGAAGTTTACATCCATGATCAACATTCCGGTATTTACCAATGATGAACTTGTAAACTTTGCAAGAGTTTACACCAAGGAAAATGGTTACAAGATCGACCAGATGGGAATGCTTGCATTGTACAATCTGATCGGTGTGAACCAGAAAGAAGACCAGCCTATGAACATTGGCGCAGTTAAGGAAATGCTTGACGCAGCAATGGCGAAATCTCAGGGCGGACTTCTGAAGTTTAATAAGAAAAAGAGAGTAGACCGTGATGGATTTACGGTTCTTTATGAGAAAGATTTTGCAAAATAAGTAATAAGGGAATTGCAGACAGCTGCCCAGATTGTGCGATTTGCAGATAATGATTAAATAATTTAAAAGAAAGAGGAAATTAACATGACCAGACCTTATTTAGGAAATCCGAAATATACCATTGAAGTTCTTCAAAAGTATAATTTTGCTTTCCAGAAAAGGTTTGGTCAGAATTTTCTTATCGATACCCATGTTCTGGAAAAAATAATCGAGGCTTCCAAGATCACCAAGGATGATTTTGTCCTGGAAATCGGACCGGGTATTGGAACCATGACCCAGTATCTGGCTGATGCAGCCAGAGAAGTGGTGGCTGTAGAGATTGATAAGACACTGATCCCGATTCTGGAAAATGATACTTTGAAAGACTGGGATAATGTGACTGTGATCAACGAGGATATCCTGAAAGTTGATATTGCGGCGCTGGCACAGGAGAAAAATGGGGGCAAGCCTATCAAGGTAGTTGCCAATCTGCCTTATTATATTACTACACCGATCATCATGGGACTTTTTGAAAACCATGTTCCCATTTCTTCCATCACCATTATGGTACAGAAGGAAGTGGCAGACAGAATGCAGGTTGGTCCTGGAACAAAGGATTACGGTGCTTTGTCTCTGGCTGTTCAGTATTATGCCAGACCGCAGATCATTGCGAATGTTCCGCCGAACTGTTTTATGCCAAGACCGAAGGTGGGAAGTGCTGTTATCCAGCTTGTGAGATACGAAGAGCCTCCAGTGCAGGTGGACAATGAGAAGCTGATGTTCAGGCTGATCCGGGCATCTTTTAATCAAAGAAGAAAAACGTTGGTAAACGGACTGAAGAACTCCCAGGAGCTTGATTTTTCAAAAGAGGAAATTGAGAAAGCTATGGCAGAGACCGGAATTCCGGTAAATGTGAGAGGCGAAGCGCTTACTTTAGCAGAATTTGCTGATCTTGCGAACGTATTTAATAAATTGAGAAAATAAACAAGAGTGATGAAAGCGGGGCAAGGGCTCCGCTTTTGTTGTCTGTGGATTGCTGTGCAGTACTGCTGCTCACGCAATCATTCACACATTCGGAATTCGCCGATTTACTGCATAAATCTCATACAAATAAAAATCACCCGGTGGCTAGACGGGTGATTTTTATTTTGTCTCAAATATATTTTTTAAAAGGAAGGAGAGTCAATCACTTTTGGGTGACTGACATATGAAAAAGAAATTTTATAAAAATAATGTTGGCTGTTATTATTTTTATGATGTTAGTATATCGGGAAAGTTTGAAAGAATCGTGTTTATCTTATGAAAAAATAGTGAACGAATTTAAAAAGATTTGTAACTGCCTGGAAAAATGGGCTGTTTTTGGAGATTAGTTATAAAAAGATTATAAAGTTTTTAGATACATTTTACAAATAAAAGGAAAAGGTGTAGTATAATGGGCTGGAATCTGGAGAAAGGTTTATTTCCGGTATTGATTAAATTTCAGAAGAAAATTACTTGATATGAGGAAATCAGATCATAAATATGACCAGATTCCAACAGTTTGTGAACAGAATATTAACTATTGCTGGTCAGACCATGAACAGCAGCTATTTAATTGTTACTGGAGAGATTTTGAACAGATGACATTTAATCGTTACTGGGCAAGTCTTGAACAGTAACATTCAATCAGGAGGTAATTATCATGATAAAAATGAAAAAATCAGCAGCACTTATTCTTGCAGGAGTCCTTGCATGTTCCATGCCGATGCCGGTTATGGCATCCAGTGATACAGAAGTGGTAGAAAGTCTTCTGGACAGTGGAATTGATTTTCTTGCTTCTGACCCGGAAAAAGCAGTAGACATTATTATGTATGCCAAGGATCTTGTAGACCAGCAGAACATCACAGATGACCAGGTACGAAGTGCTGTAACTCAGGCAGCAGACCATTTTGGTGTATCTCTTTCTGATTCAGATGTAGATTCCCTTGTTTCTGTAGTACGCAAGGTTCTGGATGCAAAAATTGACGAAGATGCTCTTAGAAGTGATGTAAATTCTGTATACAGTAAGCTGCAGGATATGGGAGTTACAAAGGATGATGCCAAAGGTCTTGTGTCGAAGTTAATCGAATTTGTAAAAGGATTATTCGAATGAGAAATGTAAAATGTGCAAAATGTATAACTTTACCAAATTAAAGTAAAGATGCAAATGTGGTAAATTTATAAAAAAAGAGGAAAATGAAAGAAGAAATTGTGCAAATAAAACAAATGTTCATTATTCGTTTACAATTTGCATGTATTTTGTTCATAAGTATCTGATACTATATAATCAGTTCGAAAGAACATACACAGAAGACGTTGTAATGACACCATTACACATAAAATTTTTTCATAATAATCGCCCCGGCAGCTACTGCCGGGGCACTCCTCGTTTTAGAGCGTATTTGAAAAGCATTCCTGCAATCAGCACGCTCTGGAGCGTATTAAAAAAAGCATTCCTGCAATCTGTACGCTCTGGAACGTGTTTGAAAAAGGCTTTCTGCAAGATATGCGTCATAATTTGTGGGAGAATTTGTCTGAATATGCCGCTCTTTAAACGCCAGATCTTAAACTCTGACGCTTAAAGAGCGGTGTTTTTTCGAATGTACATTCCAAAATTTATTTGCAACGAATAAGCGGTGTGCTATAATGAAGCAAAAACAGGGGTAAAGGAGTCTAGGTCATGGCAGAGACAATGAAAGATTACGAAGCAGAACTTGAAGCTTCTTTTAAGAAAATTGAAGAAGGCGACATTCTCACAGGAACAGTTGTGAGTGTAGATGATAAAGAAATTATTGTAGATTTAAAATATTACGCAGAAGGCATTATCCCGGTAGAAGATTACAGCAGAGAGCCGGGCTTTAACGTTAAAGAAGAAGTACACCCTGGAGATGAAGTTTCCGCCACAGTTGTAAGAAAAGACGATGGAAACGGCAACATCCTTTTATCCAAAGTTGAGGCTACTGACGTCCTGGCTTGGGACAAATTAAAAGAGCTGAAAGCCTCCGGAGAGGTTCTTGATGTAGTGGTAAAAGGTGTAGTAAACGGCGGCGCAGTTGCTTATGTAGAAGGTGTGCGCGGCTTTATCCCGGCATCCAAGCTGGCCTTGAATTACGTAGAAGATGCCAACGAATATCTGAACAGGCACATCCAGGTTCAGGTAATCGATGTTAATAAAGAGGAGAAAAAACTGATCCTTTCTGCGAAAGAAATTTTAAAGGAAAAAGCAGAAGAGGAAAGAAAGAATAAAATTTCCAATATCCAGCCAGGCTTTGTAACAGAAGGAATTGTAGAAAGCCTTCAGCCATACGGCGCATTTGTAGATCTTGGAAACGGCGTATCCGGACTGGTACATATTTCCCAGATTTGCGAAAAGAGAATCCGTAAACCATCCGAAGTTCTTGCTGTTGGAGATAAGGTGAATGTAAAAGTAACTGCAGTGAAAGATGGAAAACTGAGCCTGAGTATCAAAGAAGCGACTGATATGATGGCAAAAGAAGTGGAAGAAGAGGAAATAGAAATCCCACAGTCCGGAGAAGAGGCAACCACATCTCTGGGATCTTTATTTGCAAATATTAAACTGAATTAATATAAAGTGCAGATTTGGACGATTAAGACAATTGCCCGAAATGAAAATCTTCTGTAGAGCGTGTTGGAAAAGTAGACCCGAAATAAAAGACTCTGTTTACAGATGAAAAGTGTGCAGAGGTCAGCTGAATTTTGGAAGGAAGAATGTGAATGAAGAATCAGAAAGTATTTGTAATGGGACATAAGAATCCGGATACGGATTCCATTTGTTCCGCAATTGCTTACGCAGATATCAAAAACAGAACCACCCAGACCAAGCGTTATATTCCAAGACGCGCCGGTCAGATCAATGAAGAGACTCAGTATGTACTGAATCGTTTTGGCGTACAGCCCCCGGCTTATCTGGGAAATATCGGAACGCAGGTAAAAGATATGGATATCCGTCCAAAACCGGATGCAGACCGTACCATGTCCCTGAAAAATGCCTGGGATATGATGCAGAATAAAGGCATTGTGACCCTTCCCATCTGTAACAGCGAGGATGAGCTGGAGGGAATTGTAACAATCGGTGATATTGCTGATGTTTACATGGATACCAAGGACAGCTATCTTCTTTCAAATGCCAGAACCCAGTATAACAAGATCAGGGATACTCTTGACGGTGAAATCGTGGAAGGAAACGGTCACGGTTATTTTACCAAAGGGAAAATCCTTATTGGAACTGCTGATCCGGAGGTAATGAAGAACTATATCGAAGAAAATGATATGGTTATTCTTGGAAATCGTGAGGAAGATCAGTTAAAGGCAATAGAACTGAATGTAAGCTGCATTATTGTAGGAATGAGTATTCAGGTAAGTGAGAAGGTAATAAAGAAAGCTCAGGAGAGACAGATCATCATTATCTCTTCTCCATATGATACCTACACAATTGCCCGCATGATCAACCAGAGTATTCCGGTAAATTATGTGATGAAAAAAGATAATCTGGTAACTTTCAACACTGAGGATTTCACAGATGATATCCAGGATGTTATGATCAAGCACCGCCACCGTGCATTCCCTGTTATCAATAAGCGGGGAAAATGTGTGGGAACCATTTCCAGACGAAATTTCCTTGACATGCACAAGAAACAGGTAATTCTGGTAGATCATAATGAGAAAGACCAGGCTGTTGATAATATTGAGAAAGCAGAGATTCTGGAGATCATTGACCATCATAAGCTTGGTTCTCTGGAAACTATGAAGCCGATTAATTTCAGAAATGAGCCAGTTGGATGTACTGCAACAATCCTTTACCGGATTTATGACGAGCAGCGACTGGAGATTCCGCCTAAGATTGCAGGACTTCTCTGTGCAGCCATTATTTCCGATACCTTAATGTTCCGTTCTCCAACCTGCACCCAGCAGGACAAGATCGCAGCAAGTGCGCTTGCACTGATCGCGGACATTAAGATTGAAGATTTCGCAAGAGAAATGTTCAAGGCTGGAAGCAATCTGAAGGATAAAGCACCTGAAGAAATATTCTATCAGGATTACAAGAAATTTATTGCAGAAGGAAATGTGGCTTTTGGTGTTGGACAGATCAGTTCCATGGACGAGGAAGAGCTTCAGGAGATCAAAGTTCGCCTGAAACCATTTATGGTAAGCGAGTGCGGACGCCATGGAATTACCCGTGTTTACTTTATGTTAACCAATATTATGGACGAGTCCTCAGATGTAATTTATTACGGCGAGGGCAGTGAGGAAATGGGAAAAATCGCATTCCAGCAGGAACCGGAGGATAAGTGCTTCCACCTGAAAGGCGTGGTTTCCCGTAAGAAACAGATGATCCCGGCTATGATGGAAGCCGCACAGATCATGGCAAATGACTTTAACTGATAATAAAGATTTTCCCGGCAAAGAGGCTGTTAAAAGCTACTGCTCACAAAGTGAAAAGTAACGCAGAAGGTTCTTTGCACGGGAAATTTTCACATAAAAGAGGAGCAAAAATATGGCAAAACAGACCTGGAAACCAGGCAATATGCTTTACCCGCTTCCTGCTGTAATGGTCAGCGTTACAGACGGCGAGGGTAATGATAATATAATAACAGTAGCGTGGGCTGGCACCGTGTGTACCAACCCGCCAATGGTAAGCATCTCCGTCCGTCCCACCAGATTTTCTTACGATATGATCTGCAAGACAAAGGAATTCGTTCTGAACCTTACCACAGAAGAGCTTGCATACGCCACCGATTATTGTGGCGTGCGGTCCGGCAGAGAGGTTGATAAATTCCAGGAGCTTCATCTTACCAAAGAAAAGGCGGATCATGTGAAAGCACCAATGATCGGTGAATCTCCTGTAAATATTGAATGTAAAGTTAAGAAAATTGAGAAGCTTGGTTCTCATCACATGTTCCTTGCGGAAGTAGTTGCAGTGCATGCGGACGAAGCCTATATGGATAAAAATAATAAATTTCAGCTGAATCAGTCAAAACTGATGGTATATTCCCATGGAGAATATCTGGGACTTGGAAAGAAACTGGGCACCTTTGGATATAGCGTAAAAAAAGGAAAAAAGCATAATCAGAAACTTAAAAATCACCCATTAAAAAACCGAACCCAGTAACAATTTTTTAATGTGATGTCAGTAACAATTTTTTTATGTGATTGCAATAATGGCTCTTATGTGTTATTATTTAAAGGAGTATCGAATGAAAATGAATAATATAACATTAATTGGAATGCCCGGTGCAGGTAAAAGCACACTGGGCGTTGTTCTTGCGAAAATACTTGGATATGAATTTTTAGATTCAGACCTTTTAATACAAAAAGAAGAAAAAAGACGTCTTTATCAGATCATTGATGAAGAAGGAGAAGAAGGTTTCAAGGCCATTGAGAATCGCGTAAATGCGTCGATTGATACAGAGAATACTGTAATTGCTACTGGGGGAAGTGTGGTATATTGCAGTGAAGCCATGGAACACTTGAAATCAATTGGGAAGGTAGTTTACCTCAGCCTTTCTCTGGAGTCTCTTGAGAAACGGCTTGGAAATCTTAAGAAGCGGGGAGTTCTTCTGAAAGAAGGACAGACCTTGAAGAGTTTATATGAGGAGCGAGTTCCCTTATACGAGAAATATGCAGACATTGTGGTAGATGAAGAAGGGAAAGATTTGGAAGCAAGTCTGCAGGCACTTTTGGAAACACTACAGACAGGGGTTATTAAGTAACTGTAGATCGTTACTATTCGCGGAATGAGTTACGATGAACGAAGTGAACAGTAACTGTGAATCAGAGGAGGGCTGTCAGGTTATTGGAGAGAAATTGACAATAGCCTTTTTGGCTCGCGGAGTAAGAATAATAGAGGTGTATTATGGAACAGTATGTGATTAAAGGTGGAAATCCGCTTGTTGGTGAAGTAGAGATAGCAGGTGCAAAGAATGCAGCGCTGGCTATTTTATCAGCAGCCATTATGACGGATGAGACAATTCTCATCGAGAATCTGCCTGACGTCAGAGACATCAACGTTTTACTGGAGGCAATAGCTGGCATCGGAGCACAGGTTGACAGAATCAATAAATCAACTGTTAAGATCAATGGTTCTACCATTGGTGATGTAAGTGTAGATTATGAGTACATTAAGAAGATCCGTGCATCTTACTATCTTCTTGGTGCATTACTTGGTAAATATAAAAGAGCGGAAGTTCCTCTTCCAGGTGGCTGCAATATCGGAAGCCGTCCGATCGATCAGCATCTGAAAGGATTCAGAGCCCTTGGTGCGAAAGTTGATATTCTTCATGGAGCCATTGTTGCGGAAGCATCAAATCTCCATGGAAGCCATATTTTCCTGGATGTAGTATCTGTAGGAGCGACCATCAATATTATGATGGCAGCATCTCTTGCACCAGGACGTACGATTATTGAAAATGCTGCCAGAGAGCCACACGTAGTAGATGTTGCCAACTTCCTGAACAGCATGGGAGCCAATATCAAAGGTGCTGGTACAGATGTGATCCGTATCAAGGGTGTTGAGAAGCTTCACCGCACAGAGTATTCTATCATTCCGGACCAGATCGAGGCAGGAACCTTTATGTTCGCTGCAGCAGCTACCGGTGGTGATGTCACAGTTAAGAATGTAATTCCAAAGCATCTCGAAGCTACTACAGCCAAGCTTGAGGAAATCGGATGTGAAGTTCAGGAGTTTGATGATGCCGTACGTGTACGTGCAGTGGGCAGACTTCATCGCACTCATGTGAAGACTCTTCCATATCCGGGATATCCGACTGATATGCAGCCGCAGATTGCGGTTACCCTGGCACTTGCAGAGGGAACCAGTATTGTAACTGAGAGTATTTTTGAGAATCGCTTCAAATATGCAGATGAGCTTTCCAGAATGGGAGCATGTATCAAGGTTGAAGGCAATTCCGCAATTATCGATGGCGTGAATAAGCTCACTGGTGCAAGGGTAAGTGCACCGGATCTTCGTGCAGGGGCAGCTCTTGTTATTGCTGGACTGGCAGCAGAGGGAATCACCATTGTGGATGATATTGTTTACATCCAGCGTGGCTATGAGAACTTCGAAGAGAAGCTTCGCAGCCTTGGCGCAGAGATCGAGAGAGTTTCCAGTGAGAAGGATATCCAGAAATTCCGTCTGCGTGTAGGGTGAATTGTTAATTTCAGATCGCAGCCTGACCGCCTTGAACTGTTAAGCATCAGACTTAATCTGGCAAAAAATAGTCATAAGACATTAAATGTCTATTGACAATTATAAGCAATCAGTATATTGTATTGCTTGCAACAGGAAAACTGAAGAATAGCCTTTTATTCAGAGTGGTGGAGATACATAGGATCTATGAAGCCACGGCAACCCCTCGAAAGAGAGGAAGGTGCCAACCTGAGCGAGTGATCGAACAATAAGAGGATTGTTTATATAAAAAGTCATTTATAAGACAGTCCGCTTGTCCGGGCTGTTCTTTTTTTCGCGGAAAACATACAACGCAGCGCAGATAGATATTAGCTGTTTTGGAAATTTTCGCTCCATCGAAGAAAGGGAAAAACAAAAGAATGGAAAACAAAGAAAAAATCTTATTTACTTCTGAATCTGTAACCGAAGGTCATCCGGATAAAATTTGTGATGCTATTTCTGATGCCATCCTGGATGCTTTGATTGCACAGGATCCGATGAGCCGTGTAGCTTGTGAGACTGCAACTACAACAGGTCTTGTTCTGGTTATGGGTGAGATCACTTCCAAGGCAAATATCGATATCCAGTCAATCGTAAGAGAGACAATCCGCGAGATTGGTTATACTCGTGGAAAATTCGGATTTGATGCTGATACATGTGCAGTAATCACAGCACTTGATAAACAGTCTGCTGATATTGCAATGGGTGTTGATAAAGCACTTGAGCAGAAAGAGAATCAGATGGATGAGGACGAGCTTGACTCTATTGGAGCTGGTGACCAGGGAATCCAGTTTGGTTATGCTTCCAACGAGACAGAAGAATACATGCCATACGCAATCAACATGGCACACAAACTTTCCCGTCAGCTGACAAAAGTCCGTAAAGATGGCACTCTGAAATATTTAAGACCAGATGGAAAAACTCAGGTAACAGTTGAGTATGACGAGAATGGCAAACCAAGCCGTATTGATGCAGTTGTTTGCTCCACTCAGCATGACCCGGATGTTACACAGGAGCAGATCCATGCAGACATCAAGAAATATGTATTTGATGAGATCATCCCGGCTGACATGGTAGATGAGGATACGAAATACTTTATCAACCCGACCGGACGTTTCGTTATCGGTGGACCAAACGGCGACAGCGGTCTTACAGGACGTAAGATCATTGTTGATACTTATGGCGGAACAGGACGTCACGGCGGCGGTGCTTTCTCCGGAAAAGACTGCACAAAGGTTGACCGTTCTGCAGCTTATGCAGCACGTTATGTTGCAAAGAACATTGTTGCAGCAGGTCTTGCTGACAAGTGCGAGATCCAGCTTTCCTATGCAATTGGTGTTGCACATCCGACTTCTATTCATGTAGAAACATTTGGCACAGGTAAAGTATCTGATGCGAAACTGGTAGAGATCATCCGTGAGAACTTTGACCTTCGTCCGGCTGGAATCATCAAAATGCTTGATCTCCGCCGCCCGATCTACAAACAGACTTCTGCATACGGACACTTCGGCCGTACAGATGTAGATCTTCCGTGGGAGCATCTGGACAAGGTTGATGATCTGAAGAAATATCTTGCGTAAAATTTGGTTAAAAGAAAATGGCTTGTATTGAAGCCTGCTTGAAAATTCCATATTAAAGTTAGAGCCTGGAAGAGACTAGTATATAGCAGAAGAAGTCTTTTCCAGGTTTTTTTATGTTGAAAAAACTGCATATTATCGAGCTATTTTTTATAGAAAATTAAGAGATGAAATCAGAGCTTTATGCTATAATCTATATAAATCGGGTGAAGCAGCTTCATACGACAGGGAAGCTGTTGAAAATTTCCGTAAAAAGAAGAAAAAGGATAGAACTGTTATGAAGCTAAAAACAAGAATCATTCTGGGATTCACCATGATCATTCTTATGCCTCTGCTTCTGTTTGCCGCCACTTTGTATGGATTCAGCCAGTCACAGGCGCAGAAAGCACAGGCAGTGACTGAGAGCGATGGAACAGTATATGATATTTCCATAACAGACTCAGCTGACAGTCAGGGCAGGGTACATGTAATGGCCAAGGATTTGTTTATCAGTGCGTTTGTAATCCTGATCTCGGTTGCTTTGGTAGTTGGTCTTTGGGTATATCGCAGCATTGCCGTTCCGTTGGTTAAATTAAAAAAAGCGACGCAGAATATAAAAGAAGGCAACCTGGATTTCGTTCTGGATGTAGAAGGAAAAGACGAATTTTCCGAGCTCTGTCAGGATTTCGAGGAAATGCGCCGTCGTCTGAAAGAATCCACAGAAGAAAAAAGCCTTATAGAAAAAGAAAACAGAGAGCTGATCAGCAACATTTCCCATGATCTGAAAACTCCGATCACAGCAGTGAAAGGATATGTAGAGGGAATCATGGATGGCGTGGCAGACACCCCTGAGAAAATGGACCGCTATGTCCGCACCATCTACAACAAGACAAATGAGATGGATCATCTGATCAACGAGCTGACTTTTTATTCCAAAATCGATACCAACCGCATTCCTTATACTTTCAGCAAACTAAATGTGGAAGATTATTTTGAAGACTGTTCAGAGGAAGTTGGTCTGGAACTTGAGACCAGGGGAATTGAGCTGGTTTATGCCAACTATGTGGAAAAAGATGTTATGGTAATTGCCGATGGGGAGCAGATCCGCCGCGTTATCCATAACATTATCAGCAACGCTATCAAATATATGGACAAGCCTAAAGGAATCATTCAGATCCGAATCAAGGATGTGGGTGATTTTATCCAGATTGAGATTGAGGACAATGGGAAAGGTATTGGCCCGAAAGATCTGCCTTATATTTTCGACCGTTTTTACCGTACAGATGTTTCACGAAATTCTTCCAAAGGCGGAAGCGGAATCGGTCTTTCCATTGTAAAGAAAATTCTGGAGGACCATGGGGGAAAAGTATGGGCCACAAGCCGTCTTGGAATCGGCACGATCATGTATTTTGTACTTAGAAAATACCAGGAGGTACCAATGAAATGAGCAGAATTCTGATCATTGAAGATGAAGAAGCAATTGCAGAGCTTGAGAAAGACTATCTGGAGCTCTCAGGATTTGAAGTTATAATCTGCAACAGAGGCGATCTGGGGCTTAATATGGCATTGAAAGAAGATTTTGACCTGATTATTCTGGATCTGATGCTGCCGGAGATAGACGGGTTTGAAATCTGCCGCCAGGTAAGAGAAGCTAAGAATACTCCGATCATTATGGTTTCCGCGAAGAAAGATGATATTGACAAGATCCGCGGTCTTGGACTTGGGGCTGACGATTACATGACCAAGCCATTTAGCCCAAGCGAGCTTGTTGCCAGAGTAAAGGCACATATGGATCGCTATAACCGTCTGATCGGTTCCACCACGCAGAAGAACGACATTATTGAGATTCGTGGAATCAAGATCGACAAGACTGCCCGCCGTGTCTGGGTAAATGGCGAGGAGAAAACTTTTACCACCAAGGAATTTGATCTGCTCACATTCCTGGCCCAGAATCCAAACAGAGTTTTTACAAAGGAAGAGCTTTTCAGGGAAATTTGGGATATGGAATCGGTAGGCGATATTGCCACAGTTACAGTCCATATCAAGAAAATCCGTGAGAAAATTGAGTATAATAATGCCAAGCCGCAGTATATCGAGACCATCTGGGGCGTGGGATACAGATTTAAAGTGTGATAATTTCTGATTACAAAATGGTTGCTGTGAATGATATTATTTTGCTCAGATACTGTTATGATATTATTTTAGAGCGTGTTTGAAAAAGATGACATAATTTCTGAGAAAATTGAGAGGTAAAATGAGAAGACTATATAAAGAATTGGAGAACTACGGCAAATCCGACTTCTATCCTTTCCACATGCCAGGTCACAAGCGGAATAAGGCGTGCATAGAGGGAGATTTTCCCATTGAACGTGATATTACGGAAATAGACGGATTCGACGATCTGCATCATTCTGAGGGAATTTTACTTGAAGCGCAGAATGCCTTATCCAGAATGTACGGCACCAGGAAAAGTTTTTTTAGTGTCAACGGAAGTACGGCAGGAATTCTTACTGCCATTTCCGCATCTGTGAAAAAGGGTGGACAGATTCTGGTGGCCAGAAACTGTCATAAGGCTGTTTACCACGCAATTTATCTCCGGGAACTGGTTCCCACATATATTTATCCACAATCTGATAACAATTTGGGGATAAATGGCTCAATTTCCGTATCCCGTGTGGAAAGATATCTTGAGGAAAATCCGAAAATCGAAGCAGTCCTTATTACATCGCCTACTTATGATGGGGTGGTTTCAGATGTGCGCAAGATTGCGGAAACTGCCCACAAACATGGAATTCCGCTGATCGTGGATGAAGCCCACGGTGCTCATTTCAGATTCTCTGACTATTTTCCTGTTTCAGCAACAGATCTGGGAGCAGATGTGGTGATCCAGAGCTTTCACAAAACATTGCCGGCCATGACACAGACCGCAGTGCTTCATCTGTGCAGTGAACGTGTAAGCGAGAAGCTGATTCGCAGATTTCTTGGAATTTACGAGACCAGCAGTCCGTCCTATATTCTCATGTCCAGTCTGGATGCCTGTGTGGCGAAGCTGGAAAAAGACAGCGGACGATTATTTGATGAATTTACGGAAAATCTGGAAGCCGCCCGCAGACAGCTTGGTCAGTGCAGGTATATACGTCTGTTACAGACACCGGAAGAGACAGGAGAAGAAAGTGATGTACAGGGCACAGAAGAACTGTTTGATTATGACCGCTCCAAGCTGATCCTGTCCACACTGCACAGCAGTTTAAATGGTCCGGAACTTGCGGGAATCCTTCGAAGAAAATATCATCTGGAAGTTGAGATGACTACAGAGAATTATGTGCTTGCACTGGCAGCAGTTGGAGACACCAGGGAAGGATTCCGGAGGCTTTGCAAAGCCATAGAAGAAATCGACAGGCAGGAAGCTGAACTGGCAGAGAAGAGCAGGAATATAACAGAGAAAATAGCTGTTGGAAATTCAGATTATGTACCGGAAGTGGAAAGACAGAATTGTATTAAATGTAATTCTGAAGATTGTGAAAGCTGTGACGAAAAGGATACCCGCAGCGGTGGCTTACGAAATGAAAAATATGCCTGCAAGTGTGGTCCTATGAAGCAGCTTATGTCCATTTCAAGGGCAATGGATGCCCCATCCCAGCCTTGTCTTCTGGAAGAAAGTGCAGGGAAAATTGCCGCAGAATTTGTATATCTTTATCCGCCGGGGATTCCCATTATTGTTCCAGGCGAACAGATTACTGGACTTTTTACAAGGAATGTGAGAAGATATATGGAGCAGGGTCTGAATATTCACGGTCTTTGCGGAGAAAATAACGAAACAATAAGCGTAGTAAAGGAGCAGGCAGAGGTGTAACCCCTGCCTGATACATTATGGGAAAAATATTTTACATTATGGGAAAAAGCGCGTCTGGTAAGGATCATATTTATGCCAGGCTGGCAGCACATGAGGGATTGGGACTTAAGAAGCTGGTTCTTTATACGACCCGTCCAATCCGTGCAGAGGAAGAGAATGGTAAACAGTACTATTTCGTGGATGATAAAAAGCTGGAAGAATTTCGAAGCAGCGGAAATCTGATCGAGGCCAGAGCTTATCATACAGTACATGGAATCTGGAACTATTTTACAGCAGATGACGGTCAGGTGGATTTGAAAAATTCTGACTATCTGGGAATCGGTACACTTGAATCTTATGTGAAAATGAGAGAATACTATGGAAAAGAGACTGTTTGCCCTGTTTATATCGAAGTGGAGGACGGAGAGCGTCTTGCAAGAGCATTGAAAAGAGAGCGTGGTCAGGAGATACCCCGCTATGAGGAAATGTGCAGAAGATTTCTTGCAGATCAGGAGGATTTTTCCGAAGAGAAAATTGCTGCTGCCGGGATTACGAGAAAATTCCAGAATGTTGATCTGGAGGAATGTGTAGAGGAAATTGCTGAATATATCAGACAGGCATAATGTGCATCGCGAAGCGTGTTGCTGGTCACGGAGTGCGCAGTAACATTTTTATTAATGTTCACTGGTAACGTTCCGCGAGGTGTTTTTTGTGAACAAAGTTCACAGAAAACCCGAGAATTGCGGCGCGAAATCATGCGAATGCATGATTTCTGTGCATCGCGAAGCGCGTTACTGATCACGGAGTGAACAGTAACACATTTTTTGTTGATAAGTGAATAAATTCACAAAAAACTATAGCATGATTTTGTCGTACATGATAGAATTAAAGGGTAAATACATTTAGAGTGTATTTGTACAAAATAAGCTATGCAGGGTTGCAGAACGCAGCCTTTGACAATAGCGAAAATGATAGGGTGAGGTGATTCCGATGTTAGGGTTTAACGACATTATAGGACATGAAGAGATAATCAGACATTTGAAGAATGCCATACAGACAGAGAAAGTGTCCCATTCGTATATTTTTACAGGTGACCCTGGTTCTGGAAAGAAATTGCTGGCAGGAACCTATGCGATGACATTGCAGTGTGAAGAGGGCGGTACGGAGCCTTGCGGACATTGTGATTCCTGCAAGAAGGCAATCGGTAAGAATCACCCGGATATCATTATGGTGACCCATGAGAAGCCAAATGTGATTACAATTGACGAAATCAGGGAACAGATTATCAATGATGTGGATATTAAGCCATACTGCAGTCCATACAAGATTTATATTGTGGCAAATGCAGAGCTGATGAATCCCCAGGCGCAGAATGCTCTTCTGAAGACCATTGAAGAGCCGCCGGAATATGCAGTTATCATGCTTCTCACAAGCAATATTGATGCTCTGCTGCCGACCATTCGTTCCAGATGTGTACGTCTGGATCTGAAGGTTGTAGATGACGGTTTGGTAAAGAAGTACTTGATGGAGCATCTCCATATACCGGATTATCAGGCTGAGATCGATGCTTCCTATGCTCATGGCAGTATTGGCAGAGCGAAACAGGTAGCTACTTCCCAGGAGTTTGCAGATATGACCCAGAATGCACTCCGCATCCTGAAGAATGCAGACGGAATGGAAGTATATGAGCTTACAGAAGCAATCAAGGAGCTTTCCAATGATAAGCAGAACATCAGTGACTATCTGGATCTTTTCCAGTTCTGGTTCCGTGATGTACTGATGTTTAAGGCCACACGGGAAGTTGATAATCTTGTATTTAAGCAGGAAATAAATTATATAAGGGAACAGGCAAGCCAGCGTTCCTATGAGAATCTGGAGAAGATTCTGGATGCATTGGAGAAAACAAAAGTACGTCTTCGTGCCAATGTAAATACAGAACTTGCTCTTGAGCTTCTGTTCCTTACAATCAGGGAGAAATAGAATGGCAAAAGTAGTAGGCGTAAGATTTCGGAATGTAGGTAAGATCTATTACTTCAATCCGAAGAACTATAAAGTGAAACCGGGCGATCATGTAATTGTGGAGACTGCCCGCGGTGTTGAGTATGGAAAGGTGGTGCTTGCCCCTAAGGATGTGGTTGATGACCAGGTGGTACATCCTTTGAAGGAAGTACTTCGTGTGGCTACCAAGGACGATGATGAAAGAGAGAAGTATAACAGGGAGCGTGAGAGGGACGCTTTCAAGATCTGCCAGAAGAAGATTCGCGAGCATGGACTTGAGATGAAGCTGATTGACGCAGAGTATACTTTTGATAACAATAAAGTGTTGTTTTACTTTACAGCAGATGGCAGAATTGATTTTCGCCAGCTGGTAAAGGATCTTGCATCTATTTTTAAGACAAGAATTGAACTTCGTCAGATTGGTGTAAGAGATGAAACAAAAATTCTTGGAGGAATCGGTATCTGTGGCAGATGTCTCTGCTGTCATACTTATCTTTCCGAGTTTGCACCTGTATCCATCCGAATGGCCAAGGAACAGAATCTCTCTCTGAATCAGACGAAGATTTCAGGTGTATGCGGAAGACTGATGTGCTGTCTGAAGAATGAGCAGGAGACCTATGAGGAGCTGAATCGCAGACTTCCGGGAATCGGAGATACGGTAACTACTCCAGACGGAATCCAGGGCAATGTACAGAGTGTAAATGTACTCCGCCAGCTTGTAAAGGTAGTAGTAGAAATTGGTGATGAGAAAGAAATTCAGGAATTCCCTGTAGGCGAACTGAAATTCCGTTCCAGAAAAAAGAAAGTAAAAGTCTCTGAACAGGAATTAAAGGAACTGAAGGATCTTGAAGATAAAAAGGGAGATTCCAAATTAGATGATTAATGATCTTGTGAAGGAGAATGAGCGGGTAGATGATCTGCAGAATGGATATTATATCATTCAGGATCCCCGGAAATTCTGCTTCGGTATGGACGCTGTTCTTTTATCTGGGTTTGCCAGAGTGAAGAAGGGAGAGAAGGTTCTCGATATGGGAACGGGAACTGGTATTATTCCGGTACTCCTTGCTTCCAAGACTGTGGGAGAGCATTTCACAGGTCTGGAAATCCAGGAAGAGTGTGCTGAAATGGCAGCAAGAAGTGTGAAATACAATAACCTGGAGGACAGGGTCAGTATCAGACAAGGTGATATTAAGGAGGCTGTCAGTATTTTCGGGGCAGCTTCTTTTCATGTTGTCACATGCAATCCGCCCTACATGATCGGGCAGCATGGACTGACCAATCCGCATATGTCAAAGGCAATCGCCAGACATGAGATCCTTTGTACTCTTGAGGATGTGGTAAGCCAGGCCTCGAAGCTTCTTGGAGACAGAGGACGTTTTTACATGGTACACAGACCGTTCAGACTGACAGAAATTATGCAGGTTTTGACGAAATATAAGCTGGAGCCTAAGCGTATGCAGCTTGTTTATCCATACATTGACAGGGAGCCTAATATGGTGCTCATAGAAGCCCTGAAAGGCGGCAATTCCCGGATTACCGTGGAAAGACCGCTGATCGTATATGAAAAGCCGGGAGTTTATACGAAGGAAATTCTGGAAATGTACGATATGATTTAAAAAGATCGCAAATAAAAAATGAAAATATATGTCAGAGGTTGTTTGAAAAGCAGTTTTGCAAGATGAAATGCACATTTTGCGGAAGTTTTTTCGTTACTGTTCACGGATGACGTTTTGTTCAAACAGGCTCTGGTACAGATGATTGCAGAAGGGAGAAAAATATGAGTGGTAAATTATATCTATGTGCCACGCCAATCGGAAATCTGGAGGATATTACGCTTCGCGTGCTCCGTGTTCTGAAGGAAGTGGATCTGATCGCTGCGGAAGACACCCGCAACAGTATCAAGCTTCTCAATCATTTTGACATAAAAACTCCAATGACCAGTTACCATGAGTACAACAAAGTGGAGAAAGCCTACACCCTCATTGAGAAAATGCAGGAGGGGCTGAATGTGGCTCTGATCACAGATGCGGGAACACCTGGAATTTCTGATCCAGGGGAAGTATTGGCTGCTATGTGTTACGATGCCGGAATTGAAGTAACTTCTCTTCCAGGACCGGCAGCATGCATCACGGCTCTTACCCTGTCCGGACTTTCCACGCGCAGATTTGCATTCGAGGCCTTTTTACCCCCGGATAAAAAAGAGAGGAAAGCCATTCTGGAAGAGTTGAAAAACGAAACCCGCACCATCATCCTTTATGAGGCACCCCATCACTTGGTTGGTACCCTGCAGGAATTGTACCAGGCTCTTGGAAACCGCAGAATGACTCTTTGCCGTGAGCTTACCAAGAAGCATGAAACGGCATTTCGGACAACAATCGAAGATCTGATTGCTTTTTACAAAGATCAGAAGCCCCTTGGAGAGTGTGTTCTGGTGATCGAGGGCAGAAGCCGAAAGGAAATGGAACAGGAATCACAGGAATCCTGGAAAGACATCTCCATTGAGGATCATATGGCGATTTATGAGAATCAGGGAATCGCACGCAAAGAGGCAATGAAGATGGTTGCAAAGGATCGAGGTGTGACAAAAAGAGATATTTACCAGGCGCTTTTGCTGCAAAAATAGAGAAGAAACTGTTCTGGCAGGTGTTATTCCTGACAAGCAGACATATAGGGTGTGATAAGGCGTATTTTTGACGGATATCCGTTGAAAATACGCCGTTTTTTTTACATCTTGAAATGGCTTTTAACTGGCAAAAACGGGGATTTTGTGCTATAATAAATTTGTATTTTTATGCGCAAAAACAGGAATGAGATCTGGCAGCAGAAATGAGCCGTAAATTCCTGTAACTTTTTAATAGATCATAACAGGAGGAATATCATGGGCGAAACAAATACGGAATACGGAGCGGATCAAATCCAGATTCTGGAGGGTCTGGAAGCCGTACGTAAGAGACCAGGTATGTACATTGGAAGTACATCCAGCCGTGGTCTCCATCATCTTGTATACGAAATCGTGGACAATGCCGTAGATGAGGCACTGGCCGGTTACTGTACAGAAATAAATGTAGCGATCAATCCTGATAACTCCATCACAGTTGTAGACAATGGACGAGGCATTCCGGTAGGAATCAATCATAAAGCCGGCATTCCAGCTGTAGAGGTGGTATTTACCATTCTTCATGCCGGCGGTAAGTTTGGCGGTGGAGGATACAAGGTATCAGGAGGTCTTCACGGTGTAGGCGCATCTGTTGTTAATGCACTTTCTGAATGGCTTGAAGTATCAATCTGCAGAGATGGAAAGAGATATGAGCAGCGTTACGAGCGTGGTAAGACAATGTATCCGCTTAAGGAAGTTGGAGAATGTGGTGATTCTACCGGAACTACTGTTACTTTTCTTCCAGATAAGCAGATTTTTGAGGAGACTGTATACGATTACGATATCCTGAAACAGCGTCTCCGTGAAATGGCTTTTCTTACCAAAGGTTTGAAGATTATTCTTACTGACAAGCGGGAAGGTATGGAACGGGAGAAAACTTTCCACTATGAAGGTGGTATCCGCGAATTTGTGACTTATCTGAACAGAAGTAAAGAAGCTCTTTATCCGGAGATCATTTACTGCGAGGGTGAGAAGGACGGTGTGGCTGTTGAAGTTGCCATGCAGCACAATGATTCTTATACAGAGAATACTTACGGATTTGTAAACAATATTAATACTCCTGAAGGCGGTACCCATATTACCGGTTTCAGAAATGCCATTACAAACACATTTAACGATTACGCCAGAAAGAATAAGCTTCTCAAGGACAGCGAGCCAAACCTTTCCGGTGATGACATCCGAGAAGGTCTGACGGCCATTGTCAGCGTTAAAATTGGCAATCCACAGTTTGAAGGCCAGACGAAGCAGAAACTTGGCAACAGTGAGGCCAGGGGAGCTGTAGACAGTGTTGTAAGCAAACAGCTGGAGATTTTTCTGGAACAGAATCCTGCTGTAGCCAAGGCAACTGTAGAGAAGTCTGTACTTGCCCAGAGAGCCAGAGAGGCAGCGCGTAAGGCTCGAGATCTTACAAGAAGGAAGTCTGCCCTTGACAGTATGTCCCTTCCAGGCAAGCTTGCCGATTGTTCGGACAAGAATCCGGAGAATTGCGAAATCTATATCGTAGAGGGTGATTCCGCGGGTGGCTCTGCGAAGACAGCTCGTAACCGTGCTACACAGGCTATCCTTCCTCTTCGTGGAAAAATCCTGAACGTAGAGAAAGCCCGTCTGGACAAGATTTATGCAAACAAAGAGATCAAGGCTATGATCACAGCCTTTGGCACCGGTATTCATGATGATTTCGATATTTCCAAACTGAGATATCACAAGATCATCATTATGACTGATGCCGATGTTGACGGTGCCCACATTGCCACACTGCTTCTTACATTCCTGTACAGATTTATGCCGGAACTGATCAAGCAAGGCTATGTATATCTGGCACAGCCGCCGCTGTACAAGGTCGAGAAGAACAAGAAGGTATGGTACGCTTACGATGACGATGAGCTGAATGCCATCCTTACAGAGATAGGACGAGACTCCAACAATAAGATCCAGCGTTACAAAGGTCTGGGAGAGATGGATGCAGAGCAGCTTTGGGAGACTACCATGGATCCTGAGAAGCGTATTCTTCTCCGCGTTACAATGGATGAGGCAGCTACCTCCGAAATTGACCTTGTATTTACCACACTTATGGGTGACAAGGTAGAACCAAGACGTGAATTTATCGAAGAGAATGCACGCTTTGTAAAGAATCTGGATATCTAGGGGAGATAGAACAATATGGATGACAAGATTTTTGACCAGGTCCATGATGTGGATCTGGAGAAAACCATGAAAGAATCTTACATCGAATATGCTATGAGCGTTATTGCCTCAAGAGCACTTCCTGATGTAAGAGATGGTTTGAAACCGGTACAGCGTAGAGTGCTGTATTCTATGATCGAATTGAACAACGGTCCGGATAAGCCACATCGTAAATGTGCCCGTATCGTTGGTGATACCATGGGTAAGTATCATCCTCATGGTGACAGCTCTATTTACGGAGCACTTGTAAATATGGCACAGGACTGGTCTTTCCGCTATACTCTTGTTGACGGACATGGAAACTTCGGTTCTGTGGACGGCGACGGCGCAGCTGCCATGCGATACACTGAGGCCCGCCTGAGCAAAATTTCCATGGAGATGCTTGCTGACATTAATAAAGATACTGTAGACTTCCAGCCAAACTTTGATGAAACTGAGAGAGAGCCAAAGGTGCTTCCTTCCAGGTTCCCGAACCTGCTGGTCAATGGTACTACAGGTATTGCTGTTGGTATGGCTACCAATATTCCGCCTCACAATCTTCGTGAGGTTATTAATGCTGTTGTAAAAATTATTGACAATACCATCGAGGAGCAGAGAGAAACCACAATTGAAGAGCTTCTTGACGTTGTAAAAGGCCCAGATTTCCCTACAGGAGCCACTATTCTCGGAAGAAGGGGAATCGAGGAGGCATACCGCACAGGCCGCGGCAAGATCCGTGTACGTGCAGTATCAAATATTGAGACCTTACCAAATGGAAAATCACGTATTATCGTTACGGAGCTTCCATATCTGGTAAATAAAGCCCGGCTGATCGAGAAAATCGCAGAGCTTGTCCGTGATAAAAAGATTGATGGAATTACCGACCTGAATGATCATTCCAGCCGTGAGGGAATGCGTATTTGTATTGACCTTCGTAAAGATGCCAATGCAAATGTTGTTCTGAATCAGCTGTACAAGCATACCCAGCTGCAGGATACTTTTGGCGTTATCATGCTTTGTGTGGTACCTCAGGGAGACAGTCTTGTACCAAAGGTACTGAATCTGAAAGAGCTTCTGGAGCATTATCTGGCTCATCAGGAGGACGTTGTTACCAGAAGAACCAAATATGATCTGAATAAAGCGCAGGAACGTGCCCACATTTTGGAAGGCTTGCTGAAAGCCCTGGATAATATCGACGAAGTTATCAGGATCATTCGTGCTGCCCGCAACGTTCAGATTGCGAAGCAGGAATTGATGGACAGATTCGAACTGACGGATGTGCAGGCTCAGGCTATTGTAGATATGCGTTTGAGAGCTCTCACCGGTTTGGAAAGAGAGAAGCTGGAAGCAGAATATGCAGAATTAGAGGAGAAGATCCGAAAATTTCTGGCAATTCTTGCAGACAGAAATCTCCTCCTTCGTGTTGTAAGGGAAGAAATCCTCGCAATCGCTGACAAATACGGCGATGAGAGAAGAACTGCCATCGGATATGATGTCTATGATCTTTCCACAGAGGATCTGATTCCAAGGGAAAATACTGTCATTACTATGACAAAACTTGGTTATATCAAGAGAATGACTGTAGATAATTTCCGCAGCCAGAACAGAGGCGGACGTGGAATCAAGGGAATGCAGACCATCGATGACGATTACATCGAAGAACTGCTTATGACTACTACTCACCATTATCTGATGTTCTTTACCAATACAGGACGTGTATACAGACTGAAGGCATATGAGATCCCTGAGGCAGGAAGAACTGCAAGAGGTACTGCAATTGTCAATCTTCTGCAGCTTATGCCAGGTGAGCGCATTACATCTGTTATTCCTATGCGTAAATTCGAAGAAGGCAAGTATCTGGTTATGGCAACTAAGGCTGGTCTTGTGAAGAAGACACCTATGGAAGAATATGCAAATGTACGTAAGACAGGTCTTGTGGCAATCACACTTCGTGATGATGATGAGCTTATTGAAGTTAAGGCTACAGACGATACAAAAGATATTATGCTTGTGACGAAAGATGGTATGTGCATCCGTTTCAAGGAGACTGATGTAAGAAGTACCGGAAGAAGCTCCATGGGTGTTCGTGGTATGAATCTTGATCCTGGAGATGAGGTTGTGGCAATGCAGCTGAATTCTCAGGGAGATTACCTGCTTGTAGTATCTGAAAATGGTATGGGCAAACGTACAGCTATGAGTGAATTTACCTGTCAGAACCGTGGCGGTAAGGGTGTGAAGTGTTACAAGATCACCGAGAAAACCGGTAATGTGATTGGTGCTAAAGCTGTCAATGAAGAAAACGAGATTATGATGATCACTACAGAAGGAATCATTATTCGTATTACCTGTGCCGGAATTTCTATTCTTGGAAGAATCACTTCCGGAGTGAAGCTGATCAATCTGGATGAGGGTGTAACAGTGGCAAGTCTTGCCAAGGTTCGCGAGAAAGCAGAAGGAAATACGGAGAACGGCAGCAGTGAGGAGCCGACTGAGGAGACTGAGGAAGTTTTCGAAGAAGAGGATTCACAGGAGACAAATGATGCAGAATAAAGGAATCTGTGAAGTATGAAAAAAAGAACCAGAATTTTAATCCTGGGTGTTGCCATGATGCTTATCATGGCAATGTCCGGATGCGGTGTAAATCATAAATCGCCGGAGGGAGTAGTGGAAGCTCTTATAAAGAATTACGTAAGCGGAAGTGAGAAGAAGGTGAAGCAGTGTTATTCTCAGGAAAAGGATACCAATGAACTTCTACAGAATGAGATTGATGCTACTTTAAAATATTTTGCTGCTCATAATCCAACAAAAGTAAAAGTAGAACAGTGCGATATTCTTTCCGAAAACGGCGATTATACTTACGTGTACATTATTTACAATCTGGTATTGGAAAATGACCAGGAGTATCCATGCGTAGGAACCTATATGACGGAGAAAAAAGATGATAAATACTATGTAATGTCACCTTCCGAGATCACAGATGATCTGCGGAATCAGGCTGCAGATGACTATGCCAAGTTTATGACTGCAGATTCTTATAAGACTTATACGAAAGCATACAATGTATTTATCAAAAAGAACCCGGGGTATGAGGAGAAAATTGCGAATAAGCTGGATGCAGAGTAGAAGGGAGGCTGCTGCAGGATGATTGAATCTTGCAGTGGCCCTTTTTCATATCGTGATCTGATATGGGATCGAAAAAATATTTTTATCTCATAGGGGAGTTTTGCATAGAGGAAAGGAGCTTGGAAATGAAAAGAATCATTGTAATGGTACTGAAGAATATTATATTCGTACCATATTATTGGATTATGCTGAACTGGTATGCTGCGCATGTGGATAAATACACAGAGGAACAGCGCTATGCCATGTTGAAAAAAATTGACCATGCAGCTAATCGTGGAGGAAATCTTCATATAGACGGTCATGGAGTAGAAAATATACCTTCGCAAAATGGATTTATGTTTTATCCGAATCATCAGGGATTATATGACGTGCTTGCCATAATGGAGGTCTGCCCGGTACCTTTTTCAGTAGTTGCAAAGAAGGAAGTTGGAAATGTACCGTTTTTGAAGCAGGTATTTTCATGTATGAAAGCATTTTTGATTGACAGGGAAGATATTAAACAATCTATGCAGGTGATCATTAATGTAACGAAAGAAGTAAAAGCAGGAAGAAATTATCTTATTTTTGCAGAAGGGACCAGAAGCAAAAATGGAAACCATCCTCAGGAATTTAAAGGCGGAAGTTTTAAGGCTGCTATGAAAGCAAAATGTCCGATTGTACCGGTTGCATTGATTGATTCTTATAAAGCATTTGATACCGGTTCTGCAAAAATGCTGAATGTTCAGGTGCATTTTCTGAAGCCCATGGAATATGAAGAATATAAAGATATGAAATCAACTGAGATTGCCGCAGAGGTAAAAAGAAGAATTGAAGAGACTATCCGGGCGAATGAAAATAGTAACTGTTCACTTCGTAACCAGTAACCGCTTCGCGATGCACAGAAATCATGCATTCGCATGATTTCGCACCGAAATTCGCATAAAAAATAAAAAAATAAAAAACTTAAAAAAGATGTTGACAAGAAGTGATCTTTTAAGTATAATAACAAATGCGCTACAAAAGATGCGCAACTCCACAATTTAACATTGGTTAAGTAGTTCGGAGACTGGAGAAGTACTCAAGAGGCCGAAGAGGTGCCCCTGCTAAGGGTATAGGTCGTTAACGCGGCGCGAGGGTTCAAATCCCTCCTTCTCCGTTTTTAATTTTTTTGAATTTTAAATTTAAAAAAATTAAAAAAGTGGTTGACAAAGCTTCCTACTTGTGATAAAGTAGACAAGTCGTCAACAAAGACAAAAAACTTCATCAAAAAAGTTTTGAAAAAACTTAAAAAAGTTCTTGACAAACAAAATAAGATGAGGTAAAATAAACAAGCTGTCGCAAAGAAATGACAGCGAAACAACCTTGATAACTAAACAGTGAAACACATACGATTCTCGAAAATTCTTAAC
>OLQN01000163.1_pt1 | contig 58338 bp, 48 predicted proteins | sample 1673181 | NCBI WGS metagenome assembly OLQN01 (sample SAMEA3136763, study PRJEB25190) | human gut metagenome | biome: human gut; feature: human-associated habitat; material: faeces | place: Austria | collected 2013
GACCTGTGCCTATTTAGCACGGACCTCTGCCGAGGTCCTTACTCATAGACACCCCGCTAAAATCCATACGGTAAGAACTTTCCAATGCATTACCTCTGGGGCAGGCTGCTAGGTCGTCTTCCCCAGTTAAATTTAGTCTTAACAGCCCCTTGCCAAACGACCTTCTTATGTAGGGATCAGAAGCGGAGGGTCTTAGGACGCCCTTTGGAGATGGTGTAGGTCTTGATGGCTCCAGTAGTGGGGTGCTTTAGTCGGATAGTGGTGCGATTGAGTTGAGTAGAGAGGGTCACCTGTTTTGGTTTGCCATTGCTCCAAGTGAGGTCTACCATGGCACCACCTCTTACTCTGAGCTGACGGAAGCTGCCACTTTGCCAAGTTGGGGGTAGAGCTGGCAATAGCTCCACAAAGCCATCTTGACTTTGGATGAGCATCTCCGAAATAGCTGCGATGCCACCGAAGTTGCCATCGATCTGAAAGGGTGGGTGGGCACAGAATAAATTGGGATAGGTACCCCCGCTATTTTCTGCTGGTTGTAGTAGGCTCTTGAGTAGCTTATGTGCACGTGCTCCATCCTTGAGCCTAGCCCAAAAGTTGATTTTCCATGCTCGTGACCAACCTGTTCCACCATCGCCACGACGGTTAAGAGTCTCCATCGCACCCTTAGCTAGGTGGGGAGTACTATTAGTAGAAATAGCATTGCCAGGGTAGAGAGCATAGAGATGCGAAACGTGCCGGTGGTGTGGCTCAACCTCTTGATAGTCCTCCAGCCACTCTTGCAGATATCCTTTGGGACTTATCTGGTTGGGCGCTAATCGTGGTAAGATCGCCTTAGCCTTGGCTGTCCACTCGTTTTCTATCCCAAGAATAGCGGCCGAAGTGATGAGGTTGGTAAGTAGCTCTCTTACAATTTGGTTGTCCATAGTCGCCCCCATACAGATATAGAGTGGGGACGTGCTACCAGGCAATAAGTATCCATTTTCGGGCGAAGAGGTAGGAGCTGTGACTAGCCAACCATTCAACGGCTCCTCAAAAAGGGAGGTGATGAAGAACTTTGCCGCCCCTTCGAGCATCGGGTAGTACCTCCGCAGAAACTCACGATCGAGTGTAAAGGCGTAGTGATCCCAAACGTGTTGCATCAACCAGGCACCGCCCGTATTAGTGGCACCCCATGATGCACTCTCGCCAGGAGCGGTAAAACTCCACGGGTTGGTCATCATATGAGCTGTCCACCCCTCGGCATTGTAGTAAGTCTTGGCGGTCTTAGTCCCACTCTCCACAAGAGACTCTGCCAGTCGATAGAGGGGCAAGGTGTGGTCGCCTAGTCCTGCCACTTCAGCTGGCCAGTAATTCATCTGTAGGTTGATGTTGAGATGATAGTCGCCATTCCAAGGGAGTTGAGTGCCACCTGCCCACATTCCTTGTAGGTTGAGGGGTAGAGCATCGGGGCGAGTGCCTGAAATCATAAGGTAGCGACCGAAGTTGTAGTAAAGCTCTACGAAAGCAGGGTCCTCTTCTTTTTGGAAGCGTTGCAGTCGCTCGTCGGTGGTGAGCGACTGATGGTCTACTTTGCTATCAAGATGGATAGCTACTCGGTGGTACTTCTCTTGGTAGCTTTGGAGGTGGTGGGAAAGCAGCTCTTGCCAATTTCCGTTAGATAGGTCGCTTTTGCCTGGCAATAGAGAGGTGGTATTGCCGATTAGTAGAAGCACCTCATCGGCATTCGTCACCTTGAGCCCTCCCTCGGCGATAGAGACCTCTCCACCTATGGGGTATATCTTGAGCTGTGCTTTGTAGGTGACTCCTTTGTCGGTTCCCCAACCATCTTCCAATTGCCCTTCAAGGGTTATCTCATCGGGTGCGATTGAAAGTTGATATTGACTTGGTCGCCAAAGTCGCGTGGTAAAGGAGATTTTGCCCTTTTGACTTGCAGTGAGCCGAATGGCTAGTACGTCCTCCTTGCCATGGCTGGCAATGTATTCGCGGCGATACTCCACCTCTCCCATTTTGAAAGAAGTAGTGAGTAGTGCTTCATCTAGATCTAGCTGGAAGCGGTAGTCACTGTAAGAGCTATCGGGTAACTGATGCTGTAGATTGAGCCAGCCGAGCATCTGGAAAGAGCCGTAGGGGGTGGTGGCCGATTGGCCATGGTTGCTTCCTTTCCCCCCGCAGACAAAGTGCTGATAGACGAGGTCTTGGGCCAACTGGCTATCACCCTTTAAGAGTGCCTCACGGATACTGGGGAGATAGTTGCTTGCCCCTTCTTTCCACTGAGTGGGGTCGTAGCTACCGCTCCACATACTGATATCATTGAGGATAATTCGCTCATTGGCGATACCTCCATCGGGCATCATACCGAGCCGTCCATTACCTAGCGGAAGTCGCTCCTCCCATCTAGTTGCTGGGTGATCGTACCATAGGATATGCTCCTGAGCGAGTGCCTGGAGTGCCACAAGAAGGCTACAAAGGAGGAGTGCAAATCTTTTAGTCATTACTGTTGCCTATTGATATGATTTATATGCGAGTGCAAGTTAAGCAAATAATTGCATATACTCTGACCCTATTTCAATGACTGAGTGTGTAACTCGTGTCTGTCCCTATTCTTATTGAGAAGCATAATATGATAGCTTTTATGTCTCCTTGATAGAGATCATTGACTTGATAGACTTGTTTTGTCGCTTGGTTTTATTATGTTGTCTCGTAAAGATTGGCTACATTTGTGGTATAAAATCTTTAATTAATCATTAAATAATAATTGACCCTATGGCTCTTAAGTTTATGACTGCTGATGAAGCAGCAAAGTTTGTACACCACAATGACAATGTGGGGTTCAGTGGATTTACACCTGCTGGATGTCCAAAGGTAATTCCTGCGGCTATTGCACGTCATGCAAAGTCCGAGCATGAAGCTGGACGTCCTTTCCAGATAGGTGTTTTTACTGGTGCATCAACTGGGGATAGGCTTGATGGTGAGCTAGCTCGTGCAGAGGCTATCAAGTTTAGAACCCCTTATCAATCTAATAAAGATTTGCGTGCCCTTATTAATGCAGGAAAGGTGGACTATAATGATATGCATCTTTCAATGCTTGCACAGGAGATTCGCTATGGTTTTTTAGGTAAGATTGATATCGCTATTGTGGAAGCGGCCGATGTGACCGAAGACGGTGAAATCGTTCCTACTACTGGAGTGGGTATCGCACCTACGATTTGCCGATTAGCAGATAAGATTATTGTGGAGCTCAATGATAAGCACCCAAAGGAGATTCGTGGAATGCACGATATTGCGGAGCTTCAAGACCCTCCTCACAGAGGTACGATTGATATTGTTGACCCTCACGATAGAGTAGGAACTGATTGTATCAAGGTAGATCCTGCAAAGATTGTAGCAGTCGTGAATACTTCAGAGCCTAACGATGATTCTGCCTTTGCTCCACTTGATGAAGTCACTAAGGCGATTGGTGCAAATGTGGCTAAGTTCTTTGAGCAAGAGATGGCGGCTGGTAGACTACCAAAGGAGTTTTTGCCTGTACAAAGTGGGGTAGGTAATGTGGCTAATGCTGTTTTGGGTGCTATGGGCGATAGTGAGCAGATCCCTGCATTCAATGTTTACACTGAGGTGATTCAGGATTCAGTGATTAAGCTGATGAAGAAGGGTAAGGTGAAGTTTGCTTCTGGATGTTCTCTATCAGTTTCGAGAGAGGTGATTCAAGATATTTATGCTCACCTTGATTTCTTCAAAGATAAGCTACTTCTACGTCCTCTTGAGTACTCCAATAACCCTGAAGTAGCCCGCCGTATCGGAGTGATTGCGATTAATACTGCATTGGAAGCTGATATTTATGGCAATATCAATTCTACTCATGTGATGGGCACCAAGATGATGAATGGCATTGGAGGATCGGGTGACTTCACTCGCTCAGGCTACCTTTCTATCTTTACCACTCCTTCGGTAGCAAAGAATGGAGATATTAGCTGCTTCGTGCCTATGGTTTCGCACCTTGACCACTCGGAGCACTCTGTGAAGATCATTATTAGTGAGTATGGTATTGCTGATCTTCGTGGCAAGTCACCTCGTCAGCGTGCTGAGGAGATCATCAATAATGTGGTGCATCCCGATTATCGCCAACTGTTGCGTGACTATCTAGCTGTTTCGAAACAGGGTCAGACCAAGGTTAATTTGGATGCTTGCTTTGAATTCCATCGCAAGTTTCAAGAGACTGGGTCAATGAAGAATGCCGACTTCTCCCCTTATAAGAAATGAGACTTATAAGAAGAATATATCCTATCACGCTTCTAGTAGCCATAGTGCTACTAGGAGCGTGTTCTCAATCCAAGAAGGAGGAGCAAAAGACGGAGGCAAAGGGGATAGAGTTCCCTAAACCACCTGCTTTGATTAGCGAGCCTATGGATAGAGCAGATTATATCCTCACACACCTCTTTGATGGTGTGACGGAAATAGATACTGTGCTAATGGGCTCTTCGGATGAGAGAGAGCAGTTTTTCGCCAATTATTTTGCCATTAACCTTAATGCTAATGAACAGGCTCAAAGGGAGACGATTCGCCAGTTCTATCAATTGGCTACACCTGCGATGGATTCTATTGGGATGAGACTCGTTAGTAAGTATTACGGTGAGCCAAATTCGCCCTTTTTCGATGAGGCAAGTTATTTACTGATGACTGAGGAGGCAGAAAAAGCTGGACTGCTGGATGAAGCGGAACAAATTAGATTGGCGGATCGCAAGGCTTTATTTTTACGAAATAAAGTAGGTGAGAAGGCAGAGAACTTCGACTATGTTTTGGCTAATGGTCGCGAAACTTCCCTATACAATAGTATCTCTGGGCTTACTCTTTTGCTCTTTTATGATCCAGAATGCGATACATGTCACAGTACATTATATGCTCTTTCGAAAGATCCTAGGGTGAAAGAGATGGTGGATAATGGTCTCCATATACTCTGTATTTATGCATTTGGAGATGAGGAGTCTTGGCGTCATCACCTTTCTGAATTGCCGCCGTTTGCTACTGCTGGTATGGATAAAAAGGGGGTGATTTTGAGTGAAAGTCTTTACGACCTCAAAGCCCTACCTACGATCTACCTTCTAGACGAGAATTGTCGCGTACTTATGAAGGATGTGATTCTTGATGATTCCGTCCTTAATGAGATTGAGGAGTATATCTGCTTTTAATATTTATTATTTGTCGATAAAATGAAAGGAATAGTGCTTGCAGGTGGGGCTGGGACCCGCTTATATCCAGCGACTAAAGCTTTTTCGAAGCAATTGATACCCTTGTATGGTAAACCAATGGTCTACTATCCAATCTCGGTCTTGATGCTTGCAGGCATTCGTGAGATTCTGATCATTACCACGCCAGATGACCAGCCCCTTTTTAAGAAACTATTGGGAGATGGTAGTCAGTTCGGCATCCAGCTATCGTACAAAATACAGGAACGGCCTGAGGGGATTGCACAAGCTTTCCTCCTAGCTGAAGAGTTTTTGCAGGGTGATGATGCATGCTTAATTTTGGGCGATAATGTGTTTTATGGTCAATCGTTTGACCGCATTCTACGGCATGCGATCCAAACAGTGGAGGAGAAGAATGAGGCGGTAGTATTTTCATACTATGTTCGTGACCCAGAGCGATATGGAGTGGTAGAATTTGATGCAGAGCATAAGGTGATCTCTATTGAAGAAAAGCCTAAAACCCCTAAGAGCAATTATGCTGTAGTGGGACTTTATTTCTATCCAGGTGATGTGGTAGACCAAACTCGTAAGGTGAAGCCTTCGGCTCGAGGGGAGTTAGAGATAACCACTCTTAATCAACTCTATTTAGAGCAAGGTCGCCTTTCTGTTCAAACTCTCGGCAGAGGATTCGCATGGCTCGATACTGGTACTTTTGAATCGCTACACGAAGCTGGTGAATTCATTAGGGCTATTGAAAAGCGCCAAGGATTACAGGTCGCAAACCTAGAGGAGATAGGGTACAACAAAGGGTGGATCTCTTGCGAGGAAGTAATGAATGTGGCCAGTCAATACAAAGGAAGTGACTACGCTGCCTATTTACTTAAGCTACTGAAATAGCTTTTTCACCTCTTTCTTCCCTACTTTAACACAAAAAAGAGTCGATTAGTTTGGTAGTTTGAATTATTGTAGGTACCTTTGCAGAGCATTTGAGAGAAAGATAAGATAATCTATCGAGCTCTCGGGTGTAGGACTTATCGGGGTGTAGCGTAGTCCGGTTAGCGCACCTGGTTTGGGACCAGGGGGTCGTGAGTTCGAATCCCACCACCCCGACAAAAAGAAGAGAGGAATACTAGTATCCCTCTCTTCTTTTTTTTATATCTAGTAGCGGGGTGCTGCTTCAAATTGATCTTATTTAAGAGAAGAGCACTCGAAAGGCTTCGCCCACTTGCTTTACAGGAATTAATCGGATATTCAACTTATCCGTCTCTAATCCATGAAGGTTATCAGCGGGGAGTATCATTGACTTAAAACCAATCTTCTCAGCCTCTGTGATGCGTTGCTGTATACGAGATACTGCACGTATTTCACCACTTAGCCCTACCTCTCCAGTGACACAAGTCTCTCTGGAGATAGGAAGGTCTAGGTTGCTTGATAATACTGCCGATAAAACAGCTAGGTCAAGAGCAGGGTCTTGAATGGTAAGTCCACCAGCGATATTAAGAAAGACATCCTTTTGCACCAACTTGAAGCCAGCACGCTTCTCCAGCACAGCTAGCAACATATTTGTGCGCCTATAATCAATGCCGGTAGAGGAGCGTTGAGGATTAGCATAGACTGCCGAGCTCACAAGGGCTTGTACCTCTACAAGTAGTGGACGAATTCCCTCAATCGTCACTCCAACGCAACTGCCAGATAGGTCACCCTGAGTCCCTGAGAGTAGCATCTCAGAGGGGTTAGTTACCTGTCTGAGTCCGTCGCTTTTCATCTCATATAGTCCGATTTCAGCGGTATTGCCAAATCGATTCTTAAGGGCTCTCAATATTCTGTACTGATGGTTTTGATCACCCTCAAATCTTATGACTGTATCTACTAAGTGCTCCAACACTTTTGGCCCCGCAATACTTCCTTCCTTTGTAATATGCCCAATCAATATGATGGGTAACTCATATTCTTTTGCAAAGGAGAGTAGGGCAGCTGTGCACTCCCTAACTTGTGAAAGTGATCCAGCAGAGGAGTCGCTACGACTGGTCTGTATAGTCTGGATGGAGTCGATTACTAGGAGGTCTGGCTCTACTTCTAGTGCTGTCTCCATAATCGTCTCCAATTGAGTCTCGCCATAAAGTAGGCAGTGCTCCACGGTATCGGCATCGGTCAGGCGCTCAGCCCTTAGTCGTATCTGACCTGGACTCTCTTCACCACTAACATAAAGCGTTTTGAGGTTACTATTCCTCACCACACTTTGCAATATCAGTGTACTCTTACCAATACCTGGCTCTCCACCAAGTAAAACCAATGAGCCCTTAACCAATCCACCGCCCAACACCCTATTGAGCTCGCCATCCAGCAGGTCCATACGTGTGGCGGTATCACCAGCTACCAAACTTAGTGGTACTGGAGATTTATCCTGTAGTGGCTTATCTTTTCGGATTCTTAGCCCTGGCTCCTCTGCTCTGACTGTGTACTCCTTCAGCGTATTCCACGCACCACAAGCGGGGCACTTACCTACCCACTTGGGAAAGTCGGCACCACAGTCAGTGCAGAGCCATACGAGCTTATCTTTCTTCATTATCTATTATTAGTAGACACGCTCTAGTGGTTGTGTCGTACAGCGTAATAGACCACCTAATTTGCTCACCTCTCGGTAAGGGATAGGAATAGTTTTGACATTTCTACGATTGAGCCATCCTTGCAATCTCTTGAAGGTGCTATCAATGATCACAGTGTCATTGGCAATGCTAAAGACATTAGGATTCATCTCGTACATCTCCTCACGGCTGATAATACAAGTATTCTCAGGACCGAAAATAGACATAATGTACTCCCAATCCTCCACATGTCTAAAGGCACCAGGGAATAGAATACACTTATCCTGACCAATAGGTTGGAAGCAACAGTCTAGGTGCAATACGCCAGTGTATGGATCGGTATCGTGCTTGATTAGCTCAATAGGAATAATGTCCTTTTGAGGGAATAAGTCTTTAAGAAAACCAATAGCATACTTATTGGTCCTTGCCATCTTGTAATTGCTATAGTTAGGACTTAAGTAAGTACCCAAAAATATCTTATCGTGCATCAAGATCACATCACCACCCTCTATATGTACATGCTCTGGGGGCACAATAATCTTGCTTTGATCTAGATCTTCATAGATCTTATCGTATGCCCTCATCTCTGCCTCGCGGTCGGGAATGATATTGGCACGAATCATCTTGTCCTCAATCACAAAAGCGACATCTCGGGCAAATATCTGATTTACTCCAGGTAGCTCTTGTGGTCTGAGTACCTCCACACCAGCCTCCTTCAAAGCTTTCGCTAGACCCTCAACTTCCCTCTCTAGTGCTTCATCAGTCGGATAGGTGCCTGCAATCAGCGTGCTATAGCTCTTGGCATCATACGCCTCATCCAATGTGGGCACAGGGCCAGGATTGGTTCCTAGACCTACTATTACAGATTTCAGGGTGCTTGTCTCGTCTTTTACGTTTAGATTTCTCATAATTATTTATTGCAAATAAATTTGATGTATTCCTTGCAGTTAGTTTTTAGTCGCTCAGCAGATCCCTCTCCTTCTGCTCCATAAAAGGCAAAGTAATCCCCACCACGAGCCTTTACAAAGCCTGCCGACCCTTGTACGAAAGAGAGGTAGGTACTTAGTGGAGTTTGGCTAAAGGCTACTTCAGGTGCCCCACAAGAGGTGGCAGCCTCAATAAGTTTCCCTTCAAGAGCGTGAGGGCAATCGCCCCATGCCCAGCCTTCGGCCCAAACAGTATCCATCCATAGCTTTAAGATAGCTGGTGGCATATACCAGTATAGTGGAAATTGGAGGACGATTCTATCGTATTGCTCCAATAACCTTTGTTCGCTTTCAAGATCAAAGGTGCCATCCTCCCTTATCACATCACCAAGGTTGTGTATCTTTAGTTGCTCTCCTTCATAAGGCCTTAGAGCCTCCACCCAAGCTTTATTTACCACGGATCTTGCTAAGTCTGGGTGTCCTACAACGACTAATGTCTTCATTATATCAATCAATATAGATTTCTTAATTATTTATTATCCACAAATTTACCTACAATAACCGAGATTATTGGTATCTTGAGGGCAGAAGAAGAGTAAAAATGATTTATGTAAATATTATGGCACATAAAGTATTAGAGGGTAAGTCGGTTGGCTTCCAGAAAGAGTACTTTCTTAATACAGCATCGGCTCATAGCATTTGGAACCAGATTTCCACAGCAAGGGGGTTATCGGAGTGGTTTGCACCTAAAGTAGATATCACTCAGGACCTCATCCATATATTTTGGGACGACCAAGGGGATGATAGGGTGGCAACAATCAATAAACGTATACCTAATAAGTTGATAGAATGGAGGTGGAACGATGACCCTGAAAGCTACATACGTATGGAGATTGTCACCTCAGAGCTATCCAATAGCACCTCCCTAATGGTGGATGATCACGACAAGGGATTAGAGACGGAGTCGCTAGAGCAAATTTGGATGGCACACGAAGAGCGATTATTGGCCAGCTTAGGAATCCTCTAGCCTTAGCAATCAAACCCCTTTCGACTGAGCACTCCTTTTTGATAGTAGTGCTTTACCTCTTGCATATCTGTTACAAGATCTGCGAGTGCCAATAACTCACTAGGTGCATACCGACCAGTGATGATCACTTCACGGTCACCCTCAATACTCTTAAGAGCATCCAATACTTTTTCCAGTGGTAGTAGCTTCATGTAAAGAGCGATATTGAGCTCGTCTAAGATGATGAGGTCGTACATCTCCCCCTCTCTGTTTCGCAAAAGTGTAGCACACCGCTCAAGCCCTCTCTCCGCCATAGCATAGTCTTCATCAGTAGCCTCACGATTGAGGAGACAGCTAGCACCCCATTGCTCTATCTTGAGGCGGTCTTGAAAGTAATCTTCAATAAAGCATTCGCTATATCTCATATCCTTAACGAACTGAGCTATATATACCCTTTTGCCCGCACCCAATGCCCTTAAAGCCATACCAAAAGCTGCAGTGCTTTTGCCCTTTCCATTGCCAGTATATACTTGTATCATCCCTGCTTTTGTACAATAGAGATCCAAATAGCCATAAGAGCTAGGGCTGCGATCAATGCCACGAGTAGAAGTAGTAATTTACGCCATCGCTTTCTGCTATCTCTTTGCGTTATATCCTCTAGAGACTCCTCTTGCGAAGGAAGTATATCTGCCTCTACAAGTGCTTTTATGGCTTCAGCTGCATCCTCTTCTCTCACCATGAGAGATACCCCCACCGACATTCCCGGTATGGCATTAGTAAGTGCATTCTCTACTCTCACAAAAAAACCTCTATCCTGTAGTAGAGTGTATGCTAGGTTTACGTAGCTTTCGTCGTACGAATTGAGCACCTCAACTAGTCCTCCTCTATTTTTCAACTCTTCCATAAGTTACTCGATTTCCTTAATAAGTTGTTGTGCTAGATTCATGCCTTGGGTGATACGGTTGGCCATTCCTATGCCATCAATCACACCCCCTGCTATGTGCAGTCCTGGATACTCTTTTTCAATGGCCTTCATATCCTTCTGTCGCTCTTCTGTCGCTAGGTCGTACTGAGGGATCGCCTTTGGATAGTGAGCAATGTGCACCATGTCGGGGGTAATAGACCGAGGTATCTTCATCATATCATAAAGTTCATTGAGTCCCACCTGCTTCTGCTCCTCAAGTGGAGTGTCTAGCACCAATCCTTTATTCCTTAGACCACCCATAAAGATGGTAAATAAGGCTCCATCAGGGTAGGGGGTTCGATCCTTGAAGCAAGAACTTGGGAAGAGAATCCCCAGTACCTTTCGTTGCTCCTTACTGGGAACCAAAGCACCAAAGGCGGCTCTCGGAATATCGGGCAGATGGTTAAAGCCTACACAGACTTCCGTGATAGGAGCGTAGGGAAGGGTGGCGATACGTGTCATCTTGCTAGCGATCTCCTCTCTGAATAACTTTGGAAGTATATCGGCTCTCACAGTGGTGACCACTTTAGTGGATGAAATGGTGTGTTGGTCGCCATTCATATCTACAAAGGTGGTTTGCCAACCATTTCCTGTCGGGGTGATACAGATTTCCTGGGCTTCGAGAACCACCTCACCAGTTCTGCTTATTTTTTTGCCGATGGCCTTGACTAGTTCTTCTAGACCCCCAACAGCCGAAAAGATCTTTTTCGTTGCTTTGCGGTCGCGGTCGCTCTTTGGCTCGGATGCCTTTTTAATGGCACCTCTGATAAAACTACCGTAGTTTTGCTCCAGATTATAGAGTTTGGGCAGTGCTAGTCGGGTCACTAATTGATAAGGGTCGCCCGCATAGATCCCCCCAATAAAGGGGTCAATGGTATAATCTACAATCGTTTTTCCTAGCCTACGCTCTGCAAGTTCACCCACCGTCTCATTGGGGTTGGTTCCTTTTTTTCTAAAAGGTTCAAAGGGTAGCCCCAACTTATCTTTTAGACTGTAGAGTGGGGTGGTGAGCCCACTCCATGGGCCATTAGGAATAGAGTGAAAGCGATCCCCCTTCCAAATCCATCGATCGTTGGCATTGGCACAAGCCTCCTCAAGCAGGGCATCAGGTGCCGCATACTCAAATAGCTCTGCCACCTCGGGAGAAGAGACGGTGCCAGTATTGGGACCCACTTCATACGTAAACCCATTCTCCTTAAGAGTCTTTATCTGCCCGCCAAGCCTATCCTTTGCTTCGAGTAGGATAAAGGACTTGCCCTCTTTCTCAAGCTCTGCAGCAAGCGAAAGACCAGTTATACCACCACCGATGATCGCTATTGGATAGTGATTTTGTATATTATTCATCGCCAATATATTTATGTGCATTAATCGTTTGCTACAAATTTAATAATTTCTTGCTACACAAGAGCAATAATATCTCTCTTTATCATGCGTAAGAAGCAAATAGAAAGTCGTTGAGGGTGGACAGATAGCCGACAATATTCAGAGTTATAAGTAAGCGTTTGTTGAGATGCAACAAAGCATTTGCTTAGTTGCATCTCACCGATTGCTTAGTTGCATCTCGCCGATTGCTTAGTTGCAACTAAAAATACGCCTTCCTAACTAACTGATTTATAGAAGGATAAATAGAGCAAAAAAATGGTGTGTAAAACTGAAATGTTTGGTGTATAAAGTAGAAATGTTTTAGGTATGAAACAAAAACGTTTTGTGTATAAAACTTTTTGTGTTGGGATATTATTGGTAACTTTGCAGTGTAATCCTAGCGGGGATGACTGGTTTTGACAGCATGTAGAGGTGATGCGTAAGCACGTAGTGCATCGTTGACTGGCACTTTAATCATAGTCCTCAAAGCTTTTTAAGTGGCGAAAATAATTCTTACGCTCTTGCAGCGTAACCGAAGTTTAGTAGGTTACTGCTCTTGCGCTTGAGCATAGGCTCGCGGCAAGACATCACTCCGATACCGTGATCTCGAGGTGGTCGGATATAGTGGTGCCGGAATATCGGGAAGGGTTGGTAGTGCGTCTTTCACTATCGACGACTTTTAAGAGACTAAGCAAGTAGGAGGGTAGCTTTGGCCAAACCTATTTGCCGACAACCAAAGCAAAGCTAAACGTGTAGAAAGCGGATTAGTTCCGTGTTTGGACGAGGGTTCGAATCCCTCCATCTCCACTAAAAGAGACCGCTCAGAGCCTAATGGCTTTGAGCGGTCTCTTCTTATTCTTTAGCTACACCGGGTAGTTACTATGCTGGTAATGATTCAAGAGATATAGGAGATTATAGCTCATCTATCTCGTTGACGATCTCCTTTATATCTCCTATTTCACATGATGAAGAGATGAATCGATCGGTGAGGTAATCTAGGTCATAAGACAAGTTGTATGGTGAAGCATTACCTATTGTGGAAAAGGAATTAATGATATACTCATAATGGTGGTTGCGTACGACACCAAAATACCGCCATTATTCGAATGATAATAAGTTCTATGTGTAAGTTTAATCAATTTTTACGAGATAATGATTTCAACTAAACTTGAAATCATTGTTGATTTGATACTTTTTTCTAGTAATTGAAGTCTCTTATGGGCACTTGCATTATTTACTAATAAGGGCTTGCCAAACCAGTGATTGGCAAGCCCTTATTGGTGATTGTAATGAGAGGGTTACTCGATGCGACGGGCACCGTCGGAGATAACCACGTTGTATACCTTAGGTTCGTGGCCAAACTTCTTGGCAAAGCGTTCCTTGGCAGTCTCTACAAAGAGGTCTTGAAGCTCTTCCTTTACTAAGTTGATGGTGCAACCACCGAAGCCACCACCCATCACTCTCGAGCCAGTTACTCCGCACTCCATGGCTATCTCATTGAGGTAGTCGAGCTCTTCGCAACTCACCTCATAGAGTTGGCTCATACCTTTGTGCGTTTCGTACATCTTCTTGCCCACTGTCTCGTAGTCGTCCTTCTCAAGGGCTTCCGAAACGTCCAGTACGCGTTGGATCTCCTCCACCACATACTCTGCACGCATATAATCTTCGTCCGATACCTTTCCCTTGTAGCTCTCAAGTAGCTCCATAGATACATCTCTTAGGAAGGTTACCTCGGGGTGATCCTTCTGGATTACCTCTACCACACGCTCGCAAGAGTGGCGGCGGTCGTTGTAGGCACTATCAGCAAGATTGTGCTTCACTACAGTATCGAGTAGCACCAACTTATACCCATCTGGGTGGAAAGGAAAGTACTTATACTCCATGCTGCGGCAGTCAAGACGCATCAGTGCCCCCTCCTTGCCGTGGATAGAGGCAAATTGATCCATGATGCCACACTTTACCCCTACGTAGTGGTGCTCGGTACGCTGACCCACTTTGGCAAGCTCCATCTTTTCGATATTCTTCTCACCAAATAGTTCGTTGATTGCGGTAGCATAGCAACTTTCCAATGCTGCTGATGAAGACATTCCTGCCCCTAGAGGCACATCGCCAGAGAAGGCGGTGTTGAAGCCTTTTACCTCTACCCCTAGCTTCTCCATCTCTTTGCAAACGCCGTAAATGTACTTTGCCCAACTGGCGGTGGGGGCCTCGGTATCGGTGAGATCAAACTCTACATAGTCCTTGAGGTCAATGGCGTAGGCCCTTACCTTTTGGGTACCATTGGGCTTGATCTCTGCCAAAATACCTTTCTCTACCGCTCCTGGAAATACAAAGCCTCCATTGTAATCGGTATGCTCACCGATCAGATTGATTCGCCCTGGGGCAAAGTAAATGTATCCTGTAGAGCCATCAAAGTGCTTGATAAAACGGCTCCTTACAAATTCTATATCTCTCATATATTCATTACATTTCAGTGGTGACACCTGTATCTGTTTTCTTTACCTTGTGTCCGGAGATAGCGTAGTAAAGGATAAATAGCTCACCCAGCACTACAAAGAGCCAAGTGGGGTTCCAGCTTCCGATAGCAGACTTGAGGATTCCCTGAATTACTGGGAATAGAGCTCCACCGAAGCATCCCATCATCAGCACACCTGACGCCTTGGAGGTGTATCTGCCTAGACCATCAATAGCAAGTGCAAAGATAGCAGGCCACATGATGGAGTGGAAGATACCCACTCCGCAGAGGAACCAAGGTATCTTGGTGATCATTGCTAGCACAATCAGAAGGATGGCACCCGACGCTGCAACCAACAGTTGGAGCTGTGCACTCACCTTGTTGAGGAAGCTACTTGCAAATCGGCCAACCAATAGGCCACCCCAGTATAGTGAAGCCATCAAGGCAGCATCCTTAAGGGCAAAGCCGAGGTCGCCCTGAGCAAATAGTACCACGTTGGCACCAACGCACACCTCTACTCCTACGTAGCAGAATAGAGCAATCAGACCTAGTTTGAGGTGACTAAAGCTCCAAACACTCTCTGGCAGATGCTCACTCTTGCCACCTCCACCTGCTACCTCTGGTAGGTGAATCTTGGTGAGTGAGAAGGCCAATGCTGCTACGAGCACTAGGAGAACTAGGAAGGGGATGTATAGGCTATTGAGGCTAATATCTAGCCCGTCCTTGCCACTAAAGATCACATAAGCTACAAAGATTGGCCCTAGTGTGGTCATCAATGAATTACCAGTACCTGCAATGCTCTGGCGCTGAACACCTGTAGTGCCTTTTACATCGCATGCAACGATGTAAGGATTGATCACCGCCTGTAGATAGGTGAGTGCCGTACCAGCCACAAAGGAGCCTAGTAGGAATACCCAGTAGGCCACTGGAATCACCATTCCCTTGGTGTAGAGTAGTCCATTGTACTCTCCATTCACCTCTTGGACTTGGAAGTTGCCAGTCAGAGCTGCTTGAGCCTGGGCTGCCTGAAGTGCGTCACCAGGAGCTATGCCCTCTTGCTTTGTGAGGTCTTCAATGCCTCTTGCCTCATCAATAAATCCTTGGAATTTATTGATATCTACATTGTCAAATACCCATGCAGAGCTCATGTAGATTAGAAATGAGATGCAGAGGATGCTCAGCCCTAGTAGAAGGGCGGGCTTGTAGCCTTTCTTGCCAATATAATTGGCACTTGCTGGTCCCATCACTAGGTAAGCAAGGAAAAAGGCGAAGTTGAGAGAAGTCGCTAGTGTGTCGGCATTGGCACCGCCTAGCAGTAGGTAAGCAGCCTTCATAGGGGCTTGGAACTGCTGATTGAGATTGGTAATCAATCCCACCAATGCCATCAAAACTACCATGATGATAAAAGGCACCAAGTAGTTTTGCTGTGTCTGTTTAGTTGTTGTTGTCATTGGAATTAGTCTATTATTAAGGTATAAATATATTACTCAATAGTGTTGAAGCTAAAGATAGTTTGGCTTCTAAAGGTCTCGCCTGGCCGGAGTAGAGTAGAGGGGTACTCTGGCTTATTGGGACTATCAGGATAGTGTTGTGTCTCAAAGCAGACTGCCGAGCGTGCTGGGTATCTGCTGTCGCCCTTGCCACGCATATTTCCGCTCATCCAGTTGCCTGTATAGAGCTGCATTCCTGGTTGGTCGGTCTTAATCTTCATCTCTATGCCACTCTTAGGACTAGAGCAGACGGCACAAAGTCCCATTTCACCTAGCGGTTTATCTAGGATAAAGGTGTGGTCGTAACCCCTTGCCCAATTGAGCTGATCTATATCGGTATCTATCCGTTCACCAATAAGGTGGGGCTCTATAAAATCAAAAGGAGTGCCGGCTACCGCTTCAGGCTTTCCATAGGGAATAGCCGTCTCATCGGTTGGTATGTACTCCTTTGCATTGATCAAGAGTGTGTGATCGTGTACTGAAGGATCGCCCTCTCCAGAGAGGTTGAAGTAGGCGTGGTTGGTGAGGTTGAGCACTGTTGCCTTGTCGGTCGTTGCTTCGTAAGCGATAGCAAAGTTGTTGGTGACAGGGCAGAGACCATAGGTCACCTGCACCTTGAGCTCGCCTGGATACCCCTCCTCTCCATCTTTCGATATATAGGTGAGGACCAGCTCTGAAGCCGATGCCTGTTCCACCGTCCAAACCACGCTATTAAATCCCTTCTTGCCACCGTGGAGGGCATTAGGTCCATTATTGATGAGCAATGAGTACTCCTCACCATCAATGGCAAACTTTCCCTTGGCAATTCTATTGGCATACCGCCCGCAGATAGCACCAAAGTAGGCCTCTTCGCTCTCAATATAATCTTGCAGACAGTCGTGCCCTAGCAGAATGTCTACTTTCTTTCCCTCTCGGTCCGGTACCCTTATGGCTACTATCTTAGCACCAAGGTTGAGGATATCTATCTCTATCCCATTGGCATTGCTGAGGGTGTAAAGTGCTACCTCCTTACCATCTACCCTCCCCTTAAATCTCTCTTTATTCATATCCTTTAATTGAAAAGCCTCGTCCATCGCACTCTAATTTAGATGAACTGCCGGCTCTGAATAAGATTATTAATTAAGCTTCGCATCAAAGATAACTTTTTTTCTTTAGATTTCGCTCCTCTTGGTAGTACAATTTGCTTCTTTGCTCCTTTTCTTTTCGTTGCTTGGTTCTATCTTGCTCTTCTGACAAGCCTCTGCTAGTGGGCATCCAGCACAAGCTGTTGGCACCTCCTTTTTTGGTGGCTTCAACATTTTCCAAAGGTGGCGACAGACTAAGAATGCCACTAAGGCAATGATTATATATGTAATGAGAGTTTGCACCATATCACTTAAATTGATTATTCTCCAAATCTTCTTACTACTCACAAAACTACCCATTTATTCGCACACCCCCTATCCCCTTTTATGATTAATAGTATTAAGTTGAGACTTTTAGCCAAGAAATAATGGTGGATATTTGGTGGATTAAAAATTTATTGCTACCTTTGCAAAGCAAAATCAAAAGGATGCTTTCTTTGAAAGATAGACTTTTTTGCGGCTGTGGCGTAATTGGTAGCCGCGCTAGACTTAGGATCTAGTGGAGCAATCCGTGGGGGTTCGAGTCCCTTCAGCCGCACACTATACGTGTTGTTTTTACGTTTTAGTAGATTGTAAGTTTTTGGTTTTGGTTGCTCTGAGATGTTTCATCCCAGAGCTTTTTTTATGCCTTCTTATTAACGAGGTGCTATTGAACTATCTGGTTTTGCCTATAAACATTTAGGTTACGATGTTATCTTTAATGTGCTATTGTGGATGTGCTAAGATGGGTTTGAGAGATAAAAGATGAGCTGAGAGTGGGCTATATGCCATTCTCAGCTCATATTTTGTTTTAGTCCTTAGGGTGGCTTTATAGGTTGGATTGGATTGCTGCAGCCATCTCCTTCATCTTTTCGGGATCGGGGTTAGGTACTTTGTGATTGAAGTCCATATCCTTCTCCTTCTGTATTGGAATCAAGTGTATGTGTGCGTGAGGCACCTCCAGCCCCATTACTGCGATCCCGACGCGATTGCAGCTAGTTGCCTTCTTAATCGCAGCCGCCACCTTCTTTGCAAAGAGTATCATTTCCGATAGCTCTGCATCCTCTAGGTCAAAGAGGTAATTCTCCTCTCGCTTTGGCACCACTAGAGTGTGTCCGTATTGTACAGGGAAGGCGTCTAGGAAGGCACAGAAGCGCTCGTCCTCCGCTACAATGTAGCCAGGAATCTCTCCTTGTATGATTTTCGTGAATATCGTTGCCATAGATCAATTAGCTTATATGGTAATCTCTTCAATCTTAAACGTCACAATACCTGCGGGCACTTGTATCTCTACCACATCTCCCACCTTTTTGCCGATCAATCCCTTAGCTATCGGGGTGGAGATAGCCATCTTTCCTTTGCGGATATCGCTTTCGGTGTCGGAGACAATGGTGTAGGTCTTCACCTGATTATTGCTCATATTGCGAATGGTTACGGTGTTGAGCATCTGTACCGTCTCCGTGCCTATCTTTTTAGTGTCAATGATACGGATATTCTGTAGCTGCATTCTCAGCTGTGCAATCCTATCTTCTAGAAGTGCTTGTTTCTCCTTAGCGGCAGAATACTCTGCATTTTCAGAGAGGTCACCCTTGTCGCGTGCTTCGGCAATAGCCTGTATCACCTCTGGTCGTTCTATCTCCTCTAGCTTTCTGATCTCTTCAAGGAGGTTTTGGTATCCCTCCTCAGTCATATAGATGTAATCCATAAGTATCTCTATTTCTTAGTCCCTCTAATGGTAAAAAACAACAACTCCAAGCAAGGGGCACTCTCGTCCGCCTAACATGGAATCGCTACTACAAAGACCCTATCAAGGGTTAAAGTAATCTCTTCTCTCTAATCTTATATTACTACGTTCTCTCAATTAGTTAACTGCTACAAAGGTAACCTCTTTTGAGGACTGTGCCAAATATTTACTCTTAAATTCCCATTTTCTGTTTCGGCACGTAGGTATACATGTAGTGCAAAAATACCTACAATTAGGTATTGAGGTTCTCTGATAAAGAGGTTACTTTTGTATCTAATTAAATACTGATCAATGAGACTATCTGAACTACATACGGGTGAGAGGGCAATTATTCTAAAACATCATACCGATAAGGCGTTTCGAAAGCGGTTGATGGAGATGGGGTTTATACCAGGCGAGGAGATTTTGGTGGTAAAAAATGCCCCGCTAAAGGACCCTGTAGAGTATCGTATTCTCAATTATGATGTGACGCTCCGACGGAGTGAGGCCAAGCTGATTGAAGTGGACCCACTTCATACTACCGCGGCCCATAGGCGGAAGCAAGGCGAAGGTGCCACTTCTTCGTTTTATCTATCTAAGGAACGTCACAATTCCAATGAAAAACAACGTCCAGAGCAACGAATTCGGGTCGCCTTTGTGGGCAATCCTAATTGCGGTAAGACCTCCCTCTTCAATGCGGCGAGTGGAGCTCACGAGCATGTGGGCAACTATAGTGGCGTGACGGTAGAGGCTAAGACGGCTACCTACCGACAGGGAGGTTATACCTTTGATCTGATCGACCTGCCAGGGGCTTACTCTATCAGTTCGTATAGTCCAGAAGAGAAGTACATTAGCCAGTACTTGATGGGCGATGAGCGACCAGATGTGGTGGTCAATGTGGTGGACTCGACCAACTTGGAGCGCCACCTCTATATGACCGCCCAGCTACTTGAGACCAGTATCCCAGTAGTGGTGGCACTCAATATGTGGGATGAGTTGGAAGCCTCTAGTAGTGAGTTAGATACCGAGCAGTTGACTCGCCTGATTGGAGTACCTCTCTGTCCTACCAATGGCCGAACGGGGCGTGGTATAAAGAACCTCTTTGAGCATGTAGCTACGATCTATAACAACCGTTCTCAGGAGCTTCGAGTGGTAGATATTCGTTATCGCCAAGAGGTGGAGACAGCAATTGCTGAGCTGAGCGAGTCACTTAGAGAGCATTGGCAGCAGTTCCCCCAAGTGGTACAAGAGTTGAGGCCACGCTATATGGCTATCAAGTTGCTAGAGGAGGATGAGGCGATGCAGGAGGTGGTTGCCATGCTACCCGATGGAGGAGCAGCCCTCTTGCACCAGGTGGCAGAGCTGAATGAGCGGTACGCCAAGCATACCGATAATGATATCCAGCACGATATCACCAATGGTCGTTACGGCTTTGTACGCGGCGCCTTGCAAGAGACTTACCGTACCAATTACGACTCCATCACCGAGCGTAATCGTAAGATCGACCATATATTAACTCACAAGATTTGGGGCTTCCCCATCTTTATTGCGGTTATCTTCTTGATGTTCCAGCTTACCTTTATTCTCGGCGAATATCCAATGAATTGGATAGAGTTGGGAGTGGCGTGGTTAGGCCAATGGATTGGCGAGCTGATGCCAGAGGGGATGCTCAAGGACCTATTGGTAGATGGTGTAATTGCTGGAGTAGGGGGTGTGCTCGTCTTCCTGCCTAATATTGTGATTCTGTACCTCTGTCTGGCCATTATCGAAGATACCGGCTATATGGCTAGGGCTGCCTTTATTATGGACCGGCTGATGCACCTGATAGGATTGCATGGAAAGTCCTTTATCCCGCTTGTGATGGGCTTTGGCTGTAACGTTCCAGCGGTGATGGCTACACGTACCATAGAGAACCGCAATAATCGTCTTGTGACGATGCTGATTATCCCCTTTATGAGTTGTAGTGCCAAGCTGCCAGTCTACCTATTACTTGCTGGGGCTTTCTTCCCCCACAATGCAGGTTTGGTGCTCTTCGTGCTATACTTCTCTGGTATCTTGGTGGCGGTGCTGAGTGCATTGATATTTAAGCGACGCTTCAATACTGCTAAAGAGACCCCCTTTGTGATGGAGCTACCGCCTTACCGTATTCCTACGCTCAAAAGTGTATTACTGCACATGTGGGAGCGGGCAAAGCAATACCTGCAGAAGATGGGAACTGTGATTCTAGTCGCCTCTATCGCTATTTGGGCGTTGAGCTACTTCCCCAATGTTCATAAACTAGAGGAGCCACAGCAAGATGCTCTGATTGCCCAACATATTGAGAAGGTTAGGGCACAAGAGCAGACCGATTTCAAGGCGATGGATCGTGACCATCAGCTCACCATGGTACAGCAAGAGTACTCACTCATTGGTCGCTTAGGACACGCCATCCAGCCCGTCTTTAAGTGGCATGGGTACGATTGGAGGATGAGCGTTTCGCTCCTCACAGGTGTGGCTGCAAAGGAGATCGTAGTGAGTACCATGGGCGTACTATTTACTGGTGATGGCGATAATGAGGCACTCCTTTCGAGTAAACTACAGAATGCCACTTACCCCGATGGTACCAAAGTCTTAGACCCTGTGATAGCCCTTTCGTTTATGATATTTGTGCTGGTCTATATCCCTTGTATTAGCACAGTAGTCGCCATTGGTCGGGAGAGTGGGCGATGGAGATATGCCCTCTATAGCACTCTCTACTCCATCTCTGTGGGGTGGGTATTGGCACTACTAGTATCAGTAGTGGGACATTTGATCATATAAGTTTAGCGAGCTCTTGCCAATTCTAGAATAGCTTCAGCAGCCAACCTCGATGAGGGTTGAGCTGTCTGAAGCTTTTCTTTTATCTCCTGGTACTGCTCCAGCATCTTGCTTCGCTTCTCACCCTCCATGGTCAATGGAGCAAGGGCATTCCAGATCTTATCCTCCTTAAATAAACCGCCAAATAGCTCCTGCACCACAGGCTCATCGGCCACAAGATTTACGAGCGAAATATAGGGGGTTGTAAATAGATGCTTAAAGATAAAATTGGCTAGGTAACCCGCCCTTTGGGCATAGCAAACCACCTGAGGCGTGCCAAGAAGTGCTGTCTCAAGCGTGGCAGTGCCACTTGTGACCAAAGCAGCCCTTGCCCCTTTCACTACCCGATAGGTGTCGTCAAAGACCAGCTCCACCTCCTTCACTCCCTCTAGTAGAGGTGCATATACCTCTCTAGGAAGACTACTCGTGCCAGCTATCTTGATATGAAGGTCGGGAAAAGAGTTAGCCACCTGTAGCATCGTTGGTAGGTTCTGATTCACCTCCGAGCGTCGACTACCTGGCAATAGAGCAACGTAAGGAGGGCAGTCAGTGGCTTCGTAACTGCTCAAAAACTGCTGAACTTGCTCTAAGGTAGGATTGCCAATATACTTTACCTGGTCCAACTGCTGTTGCTGGAAGAAAGGTATCTCAAAGGGGAAAATGGAGAGAATAAGGTCTGTATCTGTACGAAGTCTCTTGATTCGTCCCTTCTTCCACGCCCATACCTTTGGAGGGATGAAATAGACGATTTTTGTCTGTGGAAGCTGTTTGCGTACAAAGGGCAATACATACTGAAAGCAGAAACTGGCATAGTCGGTGCAGATAACCACATCTGGACGGGTGTTGATCAGTGCTGTTTGAAGTGTCTTGCCCGCCTCGCGGATGGTGCCGATATTCTTTGCTACATCCACAAAGCCCATAAAGGCGAGGTGCTCCGAAGCGATCACACACTCACCACCCACCTCTCTCATACGTGGGCCTCCCATAAAAGTAAAAGAGGCTGAGGGGTCTAGACTCCTCAGCTCTTTCATTAATCTTGATGTGTGGAGGTCTCCACTAGCCTCACCTGCGACCAGAAAGTAGTTCATTACTCGTCCCAGTGCTTTATTTGTTGGATAAATTCGTAGTCCGTCACATCAATATTACAGGGAACGATCGTGGCATATCCCTTCTTCAGGAGCTGAATATCCCAATTTTGATTGATCGGCTCCGCCAATTTTATACTTCCCGATAGCCAGTAGACATCTCTACCAGTCGGAGTGGTTTGGCAGACATATTCATTGACATACTTACCATCGGCTTGACTACAAACCCTTAGCCCCCTCACCTCAGGCACATTGGGGACATTCACATTGAGGTAGACCCCCTTCGGGATCCCCTCCTTCAATATCTTACGAGCAATCGTACGGGCAAAGCGACAACAGTCCAAGTAATCACTCTCCTGATCTCCTTGTAAAAGCGAGATGGCAAAGGAGGGAATGTTGAAAATAGTTCCCTCAATTGCCGCACCTAGGGTACCAGAGTAGTTCACGGCAATACCCTCATTGCCACCATGGTTGATGCCCGCTACCACTAGGTCGGGTAGGGTGGGGAGGATCTCATTCAAGGCGAGCTTCACACAGTCAGCTGGCGTGCCACTGCAGCTGTAAATCGTCAGCCCTGGCTCCGTCTCCACCATATTGAAGTGGATCGGTATCGAGGAGGTGATGGCGCTAGAGGTACCACTCCGAGGACCATCGGGTGCCACCACCACGATATCCCCAAGGTCTCTCAACGCGGTATAGAGCTCCTCAAGCCCCTTGGCAAATACCCCGTCGTCATTACTCACCAGTATCAGAGGCCTTTTGCTAATCATTGTACTGGTATCTCTAGTAGTTTGATATCAAAAATCAGCGTAGAGTAGCCAGGAATCTTATTGTATTGGGTATAGGCACCATAGCCTAGCTGGTAAGGCACTACCACCTCCCAATGATCCCCTACATTCATCATCTGTAGGGCATACTGCACCCCAAGTACCAGTTTGTTGACAGGGCTAGTAATCTCCCCCTTCTCCTGAAATATCTCACCTGAAATAAAGCGACCACTCAGCTCCATCTTCACCGTACTCTCCTGATATGGATAGCTAGGATTCTGCTCCTTCGAGCCTTCAAGAACCTTGTAGTAGATATTGTAATTTGTATTGAGGAAGTTACTCTCCGTATACCCCTTTTCCACCGCTTTCTCTATGAAAGCATCATTCTCCTTCTTGTAGTTACTCTCCTCCATTGGCTGCTCTACATTGCAGCTAGAAAGCGAGAGAAGTAGGGCGCCCAATGCCACAGTCCATAACTGTACAAGGGTGAGATTCAGTACTCTCTTCATAATCTATTTATATTTTCTTGAGCAATGACTGCATACTCACACTCTCCTCGATGATGTGGCGAAGTTCACCGATCTCCACACGCTCCTGCTCCATAGAGTCGCGGTGGCGGATCGTCACCTTGCCATCCTCGATACTCTCGTGATCCACGGTCACGCAGAATGGCGTACCGAGTGCATCCTGTCTACGGTAACGCTTACCGATAGAGTCCTTCTCATCATAATCACAAGGGAAGTGAAACTTCAGGTCGTCAACGATCTGCTGTGCTAGCTCTGGAAGACCATCCTTGCGTACCAATGGTAGTACCGCAACCTTCTTAGGCGCCAAAGCAGCTGGCAAACGAAGTACCACACGTACCTCACCATTCTCTAGCTGCTCCTCATCGTAGCAACCAAATAGAATACTGAGGAATAGTCGATCCACCCCGATAGAGGTCTCCACTACATAGGGTACATAGCTCTCATTAAGCTCAGGATCGAAGTAACGCATCTTCTTACCCGAGAACTCCTCATGACGCTTCAGGTCAAAGTCGGTACGTGAGTGAATACCCTCCACCTCCTTAAAGCCAAACGACATCTCAAACTCAATATCTGTTGCAGCATTAGCATAGTGAGCTAGCTTCTCATGATCGTGGAAACGATACTTGTTATCCCCCAAGCCTAGAGCCTTGTGCCAGCGTAGTCGACGCTCCTTCCACTTCTCGTACCATTCAAGTTCTGTACCTGGAGCTACAAAGAACTGCATCTCCATCTGCTCAAACTCACGCATACGGAAGATAAATTGGCGAGCCACAATTTCATTACGGAAGGCCTTACCTATCTGTGCAATACCAAAAGGCACCTTCATGCGGCCACTCTTCTGCACATTGAGAAAGTTGACAAAGATACCTTGAGCTGTCTCCGGACGTAAATATACCTTCATAGCACCCTCCGACGTAGAGCCCATCTCAGTGGCAAACATCAGGTTGAACTGACGCACATCGGTCCACTCCTTAGAGCCACTAATAGGATCCACAATCTCACAATCCACAATCAATTGCTTGAGGGCTGCGAGGTCGTTGTCCTCCATTGACTTTACATACCTGCTGTGCACCCCATCATACTCCTCTTGGTATCTGATTACCCTTGCGTTCGTTGCACGGTATTGAGCCTCATCAAAGGCATCGCCAAAACGCTTGCGAGCCTTCTCAATCTCCTTATTGATCTTCGCCTCAATCTTATCTAGATGCTCCTCAATCAGCACATCAGCACGATACCGCTTCTTCGACACCTTATTGTCAATCAGTGGGTCGTTAAAAGCATCCACGTGTCCCGAGGCCTTCCAGATCGTTGGGTGCATAAAGATGGCCGAGTCAATACCTACTACATTGTCATTGAGCAGGGTCATGGCATCCCACCAGTACCTCTTGAGATTGTTTTTGAGTTCTACACCATTCTGACCATAGTCGTATACTGCCCCTAGACCATCATATATCTCCGATGAGGGGAATACAAAACCATACTCCTTGCAGTGCGATATAATCTTCTTGAATATATTGTCAATCTCTTTCTGTGCCATTGTCACCTAATAAATATTTGTTTCTTATTCTTTTACCAACTACAAAGATACACATTTTCCTCCCAAAGTTACTCCTTTGGTACCTCGTCCTCCTCTTTTCGGGTGATAATAGTATCATCAATAGGCGTTTTGAGCGAAATAAAGTAGAAGAGCGCCATGGTGATGATATGTGCCACGATCCAGTAGACTCGTTCCACGTTGATAGGCACCACGGGATTGTAGAGCAGACCAACTAGTGCCATGAGGCACATCAAGAGGGTCACCGCCTTTTTCTCGCGATAGCTGCGGAATACATAGTAAAAAGCACCACCGCAGATGAATACTTGGCAAACACTCTCAAGAAAGGGAATGTGAATCCGCTCAATGAAGAGCAACACCAATGCCGATAAGGCAAATACTAGGTAAAGTGACTTGTTATTCATCTTCTAGTTTCAGTCCTTCGTAAAATAGATTGAGTAGCTTATTAGCCCCCACAAACGAACTCATTTTATCCTCCAAAATCGCACGCTCCACCCTAGGAAGCTCCTCTTGGATTGCAGGATTGGAGTAGAAGCTGTTTTTAAGGGCTTCATTGATACTTTCGTACATCCAGTACTTCGTCTGCTCATTGCGGTGGCGGTAGAAGTAGCCATTATCCTTTACAAAGGCTATGAAGCGATCGATCATGCTCCACACCTCGTCGATCCGTAGGTCGTAAAACCCAGAGTAGGTGAGCACCTCGGGTGTCCAACCACTCTCTGCTGGTGGAAAGAGGTGCAGTGCATTGCGGAAGTGCTGTGCCGCTAGCTCCGCCGGCTTAATATTGTCGCCATCTGCCTTGTTGATCACAATGCCATCGGCCATCTCCATAATTCCACGCTTAATCCCTTGTAGTTCATCGCCAGTGCCAGCCAGCTGTATCAATAGGAAAAAGTCGACCATCGAGTGCACCGCCGTCTCCGACTGACCTACACCCACCGTCTCCACAAAGATGGTATCAAAGCCAGCCGCCTCGCAGAGGATAATGCTCTCGCGAGTTTTGCGGGCTACACCGCCTAGCGAGCCAGCCGAAGGGCTAGGGCGGATAAAGGCATCCTCCTCCTTCGAAAGTCGCTCCATACGAGTCTTATCACCCAGGATACTCCCCTTGGATCGCTCGCTCGAGGGGTCAATGGCAAGTACTGCCAACTTATGCCCCCCCTTCACCACATGCATTCCAAAGGCATCAATAGAGGTGCTCTTACCGGCTCCTGGCACACCTGTGATGCCAATGCGTACCGATTTGCCAGAATAAGGGAGGCATCGCTCAATCACCTCCTGTGCCTTTTGTCGATGTTCGGGCAAACGACTCTCCACCAGCGTCACCGCTTGCGAAAGCATCGCTCTATCGCCCGCCAAAATGCCCTCCACATACTCATCTGTAGAGAGCAGACGGCGACGGCGTGGCTTGAAATAGGGGTTGACAATCGGGGCATGGTTCACACCACTATTCACCTGTAGCCCTTTGTAATCACTAGAGTTTTCCGGGTGTTGATAGCTCATATAGTTTCTATTTATAGCGTTACTACTCTCTACAAAGGTACCAAATAGCCACAAGATTAACCACCCCTCCACCCAGATATTATAGGGATTACGCATTAGAAAGGCCTTACCATAGGGCTTTCATAGGTGTGTCTATAGGGGAGGACCCCGGCTGAGGGGTCCGTGTTAAATAGGCACAGGTCAAGGCACGTAGTGCCGAAGACCTGTGTATATCGATGTGAAAAACACCCTTGCGACCCCGGTTGAGGGGTCGGACAACCTTATCTAGGTCAGACCCCTCAGCCGGGGTCAAGGGTTTTGGACGCCTTATTTACCCCCATTCATCGGCTCTGCGAGCCATGAAAGGGGGCTACTCAGATAGATTGGGATACTGCACCTCCTAAAACTCTCATTATATAAACACTGCACACACCCTAATTTATGTAGACATTAGAGAGGTGTCTTTGGTGTCATAAATACCACCGTGTAGTCGTCCAGTTCCACCAGCCCTTGGTCATACCACCTCCTCATCAGTTGGGCAAATGAATTATTGGATCTAGCAGACTCATAGAGAGGTTCCAGCAGATCCTTCCAGAAGTCCAATTTCATCTCTCTAGCCACCTGTACCATCGGGCTGACCGAAGTCTGCTCATTCACCAATGCCTCCAGCTCCGTTTGATACTCATCCCACTTTGAGACTTGGTACATCATCAGCACCAATTCCGAAAGGGCATCGCTACAAGCAAAGATGAGGCTTTCCTCTTTTACCTCAATCACGCCATGTTTGAAGCCCTCTGCCACCAATGGGTCTTTACAACTGATTAGGTAGGGTGGGCGATCAAAGTCTCCCAGCTTTGTGAAGGAATGCCAAAGCTCTCCACTGCTTTTATCGTAGTGAAATAGGAGGCTATCGCCATAAGCCATCCAGTGGCACTTCTTTTTATCCACGAGCCACGCTGCCACCAGTGTGGCGCACGACCCCTCGCTATAAAACTTATTGAGCAACATCGCGTCGCCCTCCTTAGCCTTTGCCTCATACCTATTATAGAACGGCTCCCAGATACCTTCCACCCAATTGTCCAACTGCTCAAAGCTGGTAATCGGCTGCTCTCTACTCAGTTCCCCAACTAGATATTGCGACCACATATCGGCATAAAGGCCACAACCTCCAGCTCCATCCGAGAGTGCGATGAAGCCCTTCCCACTAGTAGCAAAGTCTTCATTGGGTGATTGCTCGTTAAACTTCGGCACCGTAGCCAAGCGTAGGCTAGGAGCTGAGCTAACCAATGCCCTGTACCTCCGCCGTTCTAAGTTTCTTCTCCGTCTCAGTCGTCTTTTCTGGTCGGATCTTTTATCCTTTTTCATAGAGATTGCTGTACCATAGCACTAGAGAGTGTGCCTATTTTCATCATTTTCACCAGCTGTTCCATTCCCGCATTCACTCCCATTGCGCGATAGCGAATATCTTCATCCTTATCTTGGAATATCTGTCGGATCTGCTCATTGTAGTTCAGAGGAAGGAGGCTCGACATCTCAAAGAGCGACTCCCCATATCCATTTCCACGCATTTCGCCGATCGTAGCAGGGAACATGATGGCTTCACTGCTTCCCGGCACAATATGGATATTGAATAGTAGCACGTTGCCATCGTTGGTAAATTTCGACTTTAGTTGATTGGCAAGTTGTTGCATTTCGTCTCGCGAAGCGCCATTGTATTCACCATCAGTGATGTTGATGATGATAGGGGGGTAGCAATCCTCCGTCTGGTGCTGTGCCAGCCAATCATCCAATAACCCTTCAGCGTGCTTAAAGGCCTTATCCATGCGAGTCCAATGACCATCGTGGCGTGCCTCCATCCACTGCTTCTTCTCCACCTCTATCTCCTTCATTCCCCCTCTGGTGCGGACACTCTCCTTCACCATTATTTTCTTATACTCATTGAATCGCACTTCCTCGGGGGTGACAAATCCCCTACCAGCAAGGGCGCCATTCCATCCGCTATAGGCCTCCTTGCCATATCCCACTACAGCGATGTCGAAATAGTGCCGTGTCTCATTGGCACGGACACACCGCTCCACCAGTTCATTGATCTGGTTATTCACGATACGAGCTACCGCCTCCGAGAGTGTCATCTCTTCCCCATTGAAAGTGGTAATGCATCGCATTGATACACTGTGATCCACGAGGAATATAAAGGCCGATGGATTCTCGCGTGTAATGCGTGCCGTATAGGCATTCTTGCTTTGGAGCTTCTTGGGCTGTGCTGGTATTGGGATACCGAAGTTGGATATATTGGTGATGTATTTGATCGGGATAAAGTTCTTCACCAATATTTCCGCTTGAAAGTAGGGTTGCTCATCGATGGGAAGGTCAAAGTGGTTTCTTGCCTTGACCGAATTAAAGTGGATCTCCTTAAAGTCTTCCAGAGAGCCACCATAGTTAACCCCATTACTTGCTGCATTCCGGTCGGCATAAAGTGTGTTGGCATCATAGATCACCTCTGGATCAATCTCTAGAATGACAGGGTTGGAGATCCGTCCTTCATTCATCGCTACATACATCATCGGGTGCTCCTTCGTAAAGCTCACACGCACATAGTGCTCCAGACCCTTACGAGCATCCAATTGCCAGGAGATTGACCCCTGTCCACCACCACCCGATTTGGGGATATTGATATTCTTCTCCTCGCAATCCTTCCACGAGTACAAACCTCCATTTTGGATGATGGAGTCTAGATTATCTCGGTCGGTAAAGTGATACAATTTTGTAATCCCATACTGGTCCAAAACCGCCTTAAAATGCTTCCAGTTGCTTCGCTTATTCATAATTATTCTTCTTCTTGGTTATCCTCAAATAGGGAGCGTTGTATTATCTGTCTTTGTGTAGGCTTGGTTGGTGCCGCTTTGTTTATGCCCAAAGCATCCTCATAGGGATAGAGCCCCTCTGCATACGCCTTAACTAAGTAGGCGTGTGATATAGGCTTCTTGGGGTCGTCTACATCGGTACTACTATTGTAGTCCAGTAGGATAATGGTCTTGCCGGCTTGATTAGCTTTCCTTAGGCGTTCAATAATGTGCATCACCTTATGCTCCAACATCCAGCGATAGGTCGGTAGATAGATATCTCGCCGTGCAGTCATATAGTCCAGCAGTTCGTCGCTGTGAAGCCCCTTTTGATGTCCTAAAGGAGGGCCGAATCGGCGTACTGTCCGCTTCAATCCCTTCATACTCATATTGTGGATCACCTCAAGGTCAATGCCAGCATTTGCAAAGACCTTGAGCCCTTGCCAAATTCCCTCCACCGAAGCCCCTGTCTCAGGGGAGGAGAAGGGGATTGGAATATCCCCGTATGGATAGAAAGGGCTAAGGTGTACCAACTCTCCCTCCGCCTTGCTGGTCACATCAGCAATGATTGCACCGGGGTACTCCTTCAGCAACCCCTCTGTTTTCCTTCGTTTATTCGCTATAATAATCATATTACTACCATTCAAAAATTCTGTCTCCAAAGCGCACTCTCAATTCTTCACGTGTTGAATCATCTAGATTGGTACAATCATAAAATGCACTTTTTCCAACTGTTCCCAGTCCCTCTGGTAGTGTTATTGAAGTGAGACTCTCGCAGTTATAGAATGCGTGGCTTCCAATTATTTTTAGTCCCTCTGGTAGTGTTATGGAAGTGAGACTATTGCACGCAAAGAACGCAAAGTTTCCAATCGTTTTTAGTCCTTTTGGTAGTGTTATTGAAGTGAGGCTTTTGCACTCGTTGAACGCCCGATCTCCAATTGTTTCCAGTCCCTCTGGTAGTGTTAAGGAAGTGAGGCTATTGCACTCGCTGAACGCACTTTCTCCAATTGTTTTCAGCCCCTCAGGTAGTATTATGGAAGTGAGGCTACTGCACTCTTTGAACGCACTGTTTTCAATTGTTTCAATCCCATCTGGTAGTGTTATTGTAGTGAGGCTACTGCACCATGCAAACGCCTGTTCCCCAATTGTTTTTAGTCCCTCTGGTAGTGTTATTGAAGTGAGGCTTTTGCACCCTGCAAACGCACTATGTCCAATTGTTTCCAGCCCCTCAGGTAGTGTTATTGAAGAGAGGCTCTCGCACCCCCAGAATGCACTGCGTTCAATTGTCTTCAGCCCCTCTGGTAGTGTTATTGAAGTGAGGCTTCTGCACCATTTGAATACATTATCTCCAATTGCTTCTAGTCCGTCTGGTAGTGTTATGGAAGTGAGGCTTTTGCACTCAGAGAACGCCTGTTCCCCAATTGTTTCCAGCCCCTCAGGTAGTGTTATTGAAGAGAGGCTCTCGCACCCCCAGAATGCACTGCGTTCAATTGTCTTCAGCCCCTCAGGTAGTGTTATTGAAGAGAGGCTCTCGCACCCCCAGAATGCACTGCGTTCAATTGTCTTCAGCCCCTCTGGTAGTGTTATTGAAGTGAGGCTTTTGCACTCAGAGAACGCCTGTTCCCCAATTGTTTCCAGCCCCTCTGGTAGTGTTATTGAAGAGAGGCTCTCGCACCCCCAGAATGCAATGCGTTCAATTGTCTTCAGCCCTTCTGGTAGTGTTATTGAAGTGAGGCTTTTGCACTCATAGAACGCCTGTTCCCCAATTGTTTCCAACCCCCTTGGTAGTGTTATGGAAGTGAGGCTTTTGCACCTGATGAACGCACTGTTCCCAATTGTATTCAGCCCCCTTGGTAGTGTTATGGATTTAAGGCTCTTGCACCCTTCAAACGTCCTGTATTTTATTGTTTCCAGCCCGTCTGGTAGTGTTATAGATGTCAGGCTCTCGCACCCGTAGAATACGCCGTTTTTTATTGTTTTTAGCCCGTTTGGTAGTGTAATGGATTTGAGGCTCTTGCACCCTTCAAACGCACCGTGTTCAATTGTTTCCAGCCCCTCTGGTAGTATTATTGAAGTCAGTCTCTTGCACCCTTCGAACGCACTCATTCCAATTGTTTTCAGTCCCTCTGGTAGTATTATTGAAGTCAGTCTCTTGCACCCTTCGAACGCACTCATTCCAATTGTTTTCAACCCCTCTGGCAGTGTAATGGAAGTCACGCTCTCGCACCCACTGAACGCACTGTCTCCAATTGTCTTTAGCCCCTCTGGCAGTGTAATGGAAGTTAGTCTCTCGCACCCACGGAACGCATTGTCTCCAATTGTCTCCACAGTACTTGGGACAGAGTAAATGGTCTTAGAGGAGCAGTAGGAAATAAGGTGAGTCTTATCTGCTGTGAATAAGACATCGTTTTCTATACAGAAGTGGGGGGAAAGATTGTTGATTTTCAGTTGTAAATCATTGAACGGATCCCCTATAATATTGATAAGAGACTTTGGTAGTGTTATGGAAGTGAGGCTTTTGCACTCAGAAAACGCCCATTTTCCAATTGTTTTCAGCCCTTCTGGTAGTATTATGGAAGTGAGGCTACTGCACTTCCAGAACGCACTATTTCCTATTGTTTTTAGCCCCTCTGGTAGTGTTAAGGAAGTGAGGCTATTGCACTCGCTGAACGCACTTTCTCCAATTGTTTTCAGCCCCTCAGGTAGTATTATGGAAGTGAGGCTCCTGCACCATTGGAACGCACTATTTCCAATTGTTATTAGTCCTTTTGGTAGTGTTATGGAAGTGAGGCTACTGCACCGTGCAAACGTCTGTTCCCCAATTGTTTCCAGCCCATCTGTTAGTATTATTGAAGTGAGGCTATCGCATCCGTCGAACGCACTAGTTCCAATCGTTTTTAGTCCTTCTGGTAGTGTTATGGAAGAGAGGCTATCGCACATGTTGAACGCACCATCTCCAATTGCTTCTAGCCCCTCTGGCAGTGTTATGGAAGTTAGGCTCTCGCACCAGCTGAACGCTTCGTTTCCAATTGTTTCCACAGTACTTGGGACAGAGTAAATGGTCTTAGAGGAGCAGTAGGAAATAAGGTGAGTCTTATCTGCTGTGAATAAGACATCGTTTTCTATACAGAAGTGGGGGGAAAGATTGTTGATTTTTAGTTGTAAACACAAAAATGGGTTCTCCCCAATATTGGTGAGAGACTTTGGTAGTGTTATGGATGTCAGGCATTTACAATTCCAGAACGCGGCACCTCCAATTGTCTTCAGTCCCTCTGGTAGTGTTATGGAAGTTAGGCTCTTGCACATTTCAAACGCACTATCACAGATGACTGTTACGATATTAGGGACTACGTATGATTCAATCTTGTCGCCGTATGGTGCTCTGAGTAGTCTTTTCCTATCTGAGCTGAATTTTACGCCATACTCATCGGTATAGGCTTCTTTCAGGTCTTGGTAGGTTACCTTGGTTGAAAGGATTTCGATGACAGGTTCCTCCGGTCTGGTGGTGGAGAATAGCGAAAAGGAGGTGGCAGCGAGGTTTTGTTCGGCATGAGCCAATAGAAAGAGGGAGAGTAGCTTGCTTAGCTCTTGGTCTGCAACTAACTGCCAAATGGAACTCAATGCGTCGCTGGTAGTGAGATCTAGATAGTCATTGGCACTGAAGAGGAGACGGTCGGGAGCACCAAAACGATCAAGTAGGTCGGGATCCAAGGTGATCGCCTTGAGAGAGAGTGCGATGGAGGCGAGAGCGAAGTCATCGATGGTGGCATCAAAGTCTTCAGCCTTTCTCAAGGGGTGCCGGAAGTCCTGCGTCCCCAGCGTCGGCGAGCTCTGCCCCGCCATACTCGGAACAAACATACCGTCGTAATCGATCAGGGTGAGCTCACCCTTTTCTCCCACAATGATGTTATCGGGCTTGATGTCTCCGTGGGCAAAGGGTTGGCTTCGTAGCCAGGATGCCATCTTGCAGAAGAGGTGGCAAAGGAGCCCCATCTTGTAACTATCTTGGTAGTACTTAGCGATGTAGTTCTCCATCGTCTGCCCCTCGACCCACTCCATCAGGAGGACTGGGAACTCACTCTCGCTTGATACACTGCTATCCACAAAGAGCTCCCGCTCGTAGTACCTCATTGAGGTGAAGTAGCCACTCCGCATGCCCTCCAGCTCGGCACCTATTTTTCGGTAAGCCTCGGCACGGCCCTCCTGCTCCTCGGTGAAGCACTTGAGGGCATAGAATTGACCTGTTTTGGGGTCTTTCATCTTAAAGACCACGGCAAAGGCACCACTACTTCTGTAGGGCTCTCCATGTTCATCGGGTACTGGCACCAGATGCTTCAACTCTTCCAGATTATCACCTGCATTGGCGATGGCCTTCACATACTCAGATAGATTCGGATACTGCATCTCTTCATCAAACTCTCATTATAAAAATACTGCACACACCCTCCACTTCACAAATATACCCTTTTTTGTCCATTCCACTACCTAAGTATTAATGAATTCCTCAGGGGTTACGCATTAGGAAAGCCTTACCGTAGGGCTTTCATAGGCGTGTCTATAGGGGAGGACCCCGGCTGAGGGGTCCGTGTTAAATAGGCACAGGTCGAGGCATGTAGTGCCGAAGACCTGTGTATAACGATGTGCAAAACACCCCTTCGACCCCGGTTGAGGGGTCGGACAACCTTATCTAGGTCTGACCCCTCAGCCGGGGTCAAGGAGGTGGTGAATATGCTCTTACACACAGGTCGTTTGGGGCTTTGCCCCTCCGACCTGTGCCTATTTAACACGGACCTCTGCCGAGGTCCTTACCCCATTATCCTCAATAGCTTGTATAAATCATTCGTGCAACAGCCTCGACTTGTCCGACCTGTCTGATAAGGCGTTTTGGATAAGGCGTGAAGGACCTCTGCGAGGTCCTTTTTTTGGGGGGCGCCAAATGAAGGTAGCCCGAAGGGCTTTCATGGTGTATTAACCCAGCCTTCCCCCACGGCAGGTATGCGAAGCGTACCTGCCGTGGAGAAGGTTGGGTAGAGGAATAGACCAAAGTTAACTACCCCGAAGGGGTTGCACTTCCAAACGATAATGTGGATATGCAACCCCTTCGGGGTAGATTGGTTGTGGCGTCTTCGATGCCCAAGCTTCTCCTTCAGGCTCGCTGCCGCTCGCCTTCGGGGGAAGCTTGGGTTATTAGACCGTGTAACCCCTTCGGGGTATTCTCTTTGGGGTGCCTTATCGAGAATGGCACTTCGTGCAACAGTCTCTTGTATTTCGTTAGCGACGCGGATAAAGTGCTTGAGTGCTTAAAATAGGTTAATATTTGTCGGGAGAGAGGGGAAGGTGGGGTGAAATGAGGAGGTTGTTGTATAGTGTTATAAACCAATGGGTTAGGAGGGTGGTGGTGGAGACCGTATCAAAGCGTTTGCTGAGACCGTATCTAAGCGATCGGCGAGTTGCAACTAAGCGATCGGTTTGTTGCAACTAAGCGATTGCTTTGTTGCATCTCAATGGAGGCTCTTGTAGGGTGTTGGAAATCAGTGGGTTGTGAGGGGGTGGTTGCGAAGCCCTATTTTGGGTAGTTTTTCACTTTATTTCACAGTTTCTTTTGGGGTACCTCATCGGACAGGTCAGACGAGTCGGACAGGTCAGACGAGTCGGATCAATTCTTTTTCAAACTCATCTTGAGAATGGCACTTCGTGCAACATTCTCGACTTGTCCGACCTGTCCGACTTGTCCGATAAGGCGTTTTGGATAAGGCGTAAAGGACCTCCTCGCGGAGGTTCTTTATCGGGGTGCCTTATCGAGAATGTTGCACGAAGTGCCATTCTCTTAAAACTAAGATGAGTTTGGGGGGTATGGGTTTTGTGGTGGTGGGGGATTTCGTTACATTTGCGTAGTGACTTTATTTAACTAAAATTGAAGATATGAAAAGACTTTATTCTCTCTTGGCTGTGATAGCTTGCTTATGTCTGCTGTCGTGTGGTAGTGATGTGGAAAAGGAGGCTGCTCCGAAGGAGGTGATTCGGGTGGCGGTTTTTCAGGGGCATGGAGGTTCGGAAACCTGTGTCTGGGAGGCAAAGGCGGCGGTTGAGATGGATCCTTCGCTGGAGTGCCGTTTGCTGACCACTAAGGAGATCAATGAGGGGGCTCTTGCCGATGTGGATGTTTTGGTGGTGCCTGGTGGAGGGGGTAGCCGTCAGTACCTCAACATGGGGGGTGAGGGCCGTCAAAAAGTGCAGGAGTTTGTGGCGAATGGCGGTGGCTATGTGGGGATTTGTGCTGGCGCTTACCTGATCACGGAGACGCCTAACTACGCTTGTCTGGCGATGAGTGGTGCTGAGGCACACGATATTGAGCACGACAATCGGGGTAGGGGGATTGCGAAGGTGACGCTGACTGATGAGGGGAAGGAGCTATTCCCTGAGGTGGCGGAGCAAGACACCTTATATATAATGTACTATGAAGGCCCTGTGGTGCTACCTCGTGAGGGAAGTGAAGTTGCTTATCACTCTTATGCAACGATGGAGAGTGATGTGCATGTGGAGGGAAATGCTCCCAGTGATATGACTAATGGCAAGAGTTTCCTCTATATTGCACAGTATGGTAAGGGGTGGACTGCTTCGGTGGTGGGGCACCCTGAGGCAACGCCTGGAATGCAGTGGATGCTCTCTCGGTTGGTTCATAAAGTTTCGCCAAGGCAGATGGCATCGGAGCTTCCAGCTAAGTTTATAGACCCAAGTAAGTTCGGCAAGGAGCTATTGATGACGGAGGAGCGTCGTCAGGCGGAGGGGGAGGCTTTTCAAACCTTCCTTTATGGCGATGAGGAGGCAAAGCTAACAGCGATCGATTGGCTAATGCAGCACAACTCTTGGGATGCTAAGCGGTGGATCCAAGGCTTGATATTCGATGCCTCTCCTGCTGTGCGAAAGTGTGCTGCAGAGTGGATAGGCTGGGCGATGTACCGCACCTATCTTCCCGACCTAGAGGTCGCGTACAATGTGGAGTCCGAACCTGAAGTAAAGCAGGCCATCGGTAATGCGGTGGAGCAACTGAAAGTGGAGTAGCGGAGCACCCGGCAGGGTGCCACTCAGCTTGCCCCCCGGTCGAGGCTCGCAGAGCCGATGACCGGCGGGATAGGTGTCGATAAATATTATTTGACCCTTGTGGTCGCACTTGGATGAGCTTGTGCGACCACAAGGGTCAATTGATTATATTGAGACTGTTGCACGAAGGCGATCTGCGGTGTTGCTTTCGGGATTCGGGCTAAGTCACGTACGTGAGTACGCTCCCAGCGCCCTTGGTGGGGCCTTGGTGCCCTACGGCACCTTGCCCTTATCCTCAGGCCTTGCATCTCATCCTTCGTTCAAAGTCTCAACACATTTGATCAAATGTGCAAGAGCATATTCACTACCTCCACGCCCCCGGCTGAGGGGTCAGACCTAGAGATGGGGTTGTCCGACCCCTCGGCCAGGGTCGTAAGGGTATTTTACATCTATCTATACACAGGTCTTCGGCACTACGTGCCTTGACCTGTGCCTATTTAGGTCGGACCTCTGCCGAGGTCCTTACACATAGCCCCTCCCCGATAAAAACCATGTGGTAAGTCTTTTCTAATGCGTAACCCCTGTTTCTGTACACTTTAACTAGGTTTAACTTGAAATATTTTTGTTTCGCCACGGTGAATCGCTATATTTGTCAATCTAGCTGATTTTATAGTGTTTTTGAATTTAGTAGAATAATAAGTAGGATGATTGATTTTATTAGTGATTTATTTAGTGTTGGTCAGACCATTTACCTCACGCAGAGTAATGACGTGGAAATTGGTGGTAAAATAGTTAAGCTTAATAATGACTTTATTGTTATTGAGAGTGAGGATGGGAATGTGATTGGGGTGCGCGATGAGGCTATTAGAAGTTTTTCGAAGGAGCCGGTAAAGAGTCTATCGACCCCTCGGGCGTCTACTCATTCAGAGGGCTACCCCTCAATGAAGTCTGAGCAGGGGTCTTGGAAGCGTGTGCTACCTTTTGAAAAGGGGGCTTCAGTCGATTCTCCGAAGGTTAGCAAGCGATCATTCAGACAATATAAGCCTGGCGATAAGATCCCGATAGAGTCTCTAGCGAAGCGAGACCCCTCATTGGCCAATACTTGGCGCAGATCGGAGGAAGATAGGCTAAGATTGCGTGCGTTGAGGGAGAAGGTACAATCGGTCTTTGATGAGGTCATGAGCGAGGGTCAAGACTTGGATCAGGAAGTGCCTGCGATTGGGGCGATTGTGGATCTGAAGCCAAGCTATCAATTTGGTTTTATTGATGATGTGGAGACTGGAGAGCGGTATTTCTATAATCGTGGAGATATCGTGGATAGGGATCTGCTTAATATGGTTGGCGAAGGGATTAAGGTGGTTTATTTTAGGGGCTCAAATCACAAAGGTCCTGCCGCGAAGAGCATTCACAGGCCTAATACCATTGGTGGTCTATTGGCTATCGCTATGGACTTGGTGAATGAAGAAGACTTTATAAGGGCCAAGATGGTGCTTCAGAATATTCTTTATGCTTACCCTAGTAGCCATTCTGCTTCTGCTATGCTAGAGGAGCTATCGGCACAGATGGATAGTGGCGCGCTAGGAGCAACGGGTCATAATAATGGCCTTTACATTCAAGCTCGGAAAGCTCTGGAAATGAAAAATTATGACTTGGCGGAAAAACTTTATCTGGAGTGTATTGAAAAGGGTATCCGAAAAGTGAATAGCATCAAGGAGCTTGCACAGGTCTATATCTCTATTCATTCGCAAGAAAAGGATGAGGCACAAAAAGAGTTGTATAGAAAGAAGGGCCTTGAATTTATAGAGGCTCACAAAAATGAATTGCCAAACAAACCCAGCACTAAGTTTAGCCTAGAAAATATCTATTTTGCCCTCGGAGATTATGAGAAGCATATTGAAGTGGTTGAGGATATCATAGCCGATAGTGGCAAGAATGGAGACTTGGCTCAGTATGTTTTTTATCTCAATAAGGCAGCACAAAGCTATCTTAGGAGAAATGAACTGGATAAAGCGCTTGACGCTGCGAATCAGGGGCTTGAGGTGGAGGCGGATAATCTTCACTTGTGCAAAACTAAGATGACTATTGAGGAGGCGATTGCTCATCATAACTCTCTAGCGGAGCAGGACGAGGATAAAGAGAAGGGCGGTGGTTTCTTTGGTCTATTCAGCAGATAAGTTAGGGGATGAAGAAGCCTCATAAGCTGCTTTTAGGGGTTGGAGCCCTATTACTATTGATCGTGGTGGGCGTCGGCACCACCTATTATCGGTTTACTAGGCAGCCAGCCTTCAATACTACTAGCAAAAAAGCGGTACGGATATTTGTACACCCCGACGCTCAATGGAGTGATGTGCTAGATACCATTGCAGCAGCTACAGATGCCCCTCTCTTGGGGGATCTAAAACTTCACCTCAAGTGTCGCACTAGTAGTGCGCCTAAGGTAGGGAGCTATACGATTGAACCAAAGATGACGGTGCAAGCACTTTATAACCGCTTGGTACATGGCATGCAGACGCCTATTTCGCTTTACTTCAATTCGTATCGATTGCCAAGTCAAATGTATCGGAGGATAGGAAGTCAGCTTATGATAGATAGCTTGGAGGTGGCACAGGCGATGAATGATACCCTTTTGCTTCGTAGTTTGAATATCCCTGATACTACGTTGGTTTATTACTTAGTTCCAAATACCTATGAGCTGTATTGGGATATCACGCCAGCAGACCTCACAAAGCGTATGGCTGAGGAGAGCCGGAAGTTTTGGAATGCCCAGCGTAGAGCCGAAGCCGACTCACTAGGGCTGACGCCGTATGAGGTGATCACTCTTGCTTCGATCGTACAGGAAGAAAGTGCTAAGGTGGACGAGTACCCAATGATCGCTGGTCTATACATTAATAGGTTGAGGGTGGGGATGCCTTTGCAAGCTGACCCAACGATAAAATTTGCACTGCAAGAGTTTGGCCTCCGTCGCATCTTACATAAGCATCTAAAGGTGGATAGCCCTTACAATACCTATCTCCATAAGGGATTGCCTATAGGGCCGATACGTATACCTACTATGGAGGCTATTGACGGTGTATTGAAGGCATCGGACCATAGCTATCTATATATGTGTGCGAAGGAGGATTTTAGTGGGTATCATAGCTTTGCTTCTACGTACCCTGAGCATCAAAAGAATGCTAGGAAATATGTGGCGGCCTTAAATGAAAGAGGAATAAAATGAAGATAAGAGAATTACTAGATTATTTGGAGGAGAGAGTACCCTTATCTCAGCAGGAAGGGTATGACAATAGTGGCGTGCAATGTGGCGATACGTCTCAGGAACTCCGGGCGGTGTTGGTGGCAATTGACACGACTGAAGCTGTAGTGGACGAAGCTATTACAAAAGGGTGTAACCTGATTGTGACGCATCATCCAGCACTATTTCGTGGCGTGAAAAGTATTACTCCGGATTACTACATCAATCGAGTAATCATAAAGGCAATTAAGCATGACATCGTGCTCTATGCCTCACATACTTCATTGGATAATGATGATGAGGGGGTGAATATATTTTGGGCGAGTAAGATGGGGCTTCAAAATGTAAAGATTTTGTCACCTATCGAGGGAAATCTTAACGTGGGTGCAGGGGTGATTGGTGATTTGCCTAGTCCACGCTCAATAGGTGAAGTGGTAGAGCTGATGAAGGCTTTCCAGCCAATTACTCATGTGGCTCATAGCAAGCCTCTGACCGAAAAGATAAAGAGAGTGGCATACTGTGGGGGCTCTGGAAACTTTTTGATGCCTATGGCCATCGAAGAAAAAGCCGATATCTTTATTACTGGGGAGGCGAAGTATAATGATTATTATGATGCGGAGGGGGAGATACTCCTTATGACTATTGGGCACTATGAATCGGAATTATTGACGAAAGAGTTGCTAAAAGAGATTATGTCTGAAAAAAAAGGTAACTTTGCAATCTATAGTGCAGAATCGTGTGTCAATCCCGTGCATTATATCTCATAATAATGTGGTAATAGTTATGGCTAAGAAAAAAGAAGAAAGTCCAAAGGAAATATCGGTGGAGGAGCGCCTAAAGGCTCTATATCAGTTGCAAATTGTCTCCTCTGAAATTGATCGTATCCGAACGATGCGAGGAGAGCTTCCAATGGAAGTGGAAGAGCTTGCTGATGACTTAGAGGGCAAGCACAAAAGAAAGGAGCGCTATGAAGATCAAATAGATCAAAATAAGCATAATATTGAGAAGGCTAAGGAGAGCATCAGGACTGCCGAAGGAATGGTCGAGAAGTACAAGCAGCATCTTAATGATGTACGTAACGACAAGGAGTATGATGCCATCTCTAAGGAACTCGAAAACTTGGAGTTAGATATTCTTAAGTACGAAAAAGCTATCCGTGAATATCAAGAGGATAACCAGTATATCAAAGAGGATATCGGCGCACTAACTGCAGATATCAAGGAGGTCCAGGAGGTTTATCAAGTAAAGAAGAAGGAGCTAGACGCTATCATCGCCGATACTAAGGCAGAGGAAGAGAAGCTTAGAATTAATGCTAAGTCATTAGAAGAGTTGATTGACCCTCAATTGCTCGCTGCTTTTAAGCGGACCCGCAAATCTACACACAATGGGGTCGCTGTTGCCCCTATTCAGCGTGATGCTTGCTCTGGTTGCTTTAATCTGATTCCTCCACAGCGCGAGATAGATGTTCGTTCGCATAAGAAGATTATTGCCTGCGAGTACTGTGGTCGTGTTTTGATCGATGAAGAGTTGGCTACTGAGGTGGCAGATAACTTCAAGTGATGTGACTGTTAATTAGTTGCATTACCATTGAAAAAAAAGGGTCTCGCTATTGGCGAGACCCTTTTCGTCGTATAGTGAAGTTCATCACTGCACAAAGCTTGACCATGGTGAGATGCTAATGCTATCTTCTTCAATGGTGCAGAATGAGTGTATGTAAGCACTAGCAAGTCGGGCATTAGTAATGAGCGGAATATTGTGGTCAATAGCGGCACGACGCAATTTATAACCATTGGTTAACTCTCCAGGAGTAAGGTTTTTATTGATGTTGATCACCAAGTCCACATCTCCACTATGGAGTAATTCTAGAGCCTGAGGGGTACCCTCTTCGCTAGGCCAGTAGCACAATGTACTCTCCACTCCATTTTCCATCAAGAAACGATGGGTGCCTTCTGTTGCGTAGATGATATAGCCTTTATCTCTTAGAAGTTTGGCTGAGTCTAGTAGCATCACTTTTTGTTTTACGCCACCAGTACTCATCAGTACTCCCTTTTTAGGGATCCGATGACCCACAGAGAGCATTGCTTGTAGTATCGCTTCGTCGGAAGAACGTGCAACACATCCTACTTCGCCAGTAGAGGTCATATCCACTCCTAGTACAGGGTCGGCTTTTTGCAACCTAGTAAAGGAGAATTGAGAGGCTTTGATACCAACGTGATCTAAGTCGAAAGCATTCTTAAGAGGAGCTTGGTATGTTGAGCCAATCATTATCTTAGTTGCCAACTCAATCATATTGTAGTTGGAGACTTTGCTCACGAATGGGAAGCTTCGGGAGGCTCTCAGGTTACACTCAATTACTTTAATATCATTTTCCTTTGCTAGGAATTGGATATTAAATGGCCCTGAGATATGTAGCTCTTGAGCTATCATCCGCACAATCCGCTTAATGCGTCGAATGGTCTCAATATAGAGCTTTTGAGCAGGGAATTGAATGGTAGCATCTCCCGAGTGGACTCCAGCAAACTCAATATGCTCACTAATGGCGTAGGCAATGAGTTCTCCCTTATCTGCCACGGCATCTAGCTCAATCTCTTTAGCATTTTCAATAAAGCTGGAAATCACAACAGGGTGCTTTTGCGATACATTTGCAGCGAGCTTTAAGAAGCGCTTCAGCTCCTCATCGTTGGAGCAGACATTCATCGCAGCTCCACTGAGTACATAAGATGGGCGAACCAGCACAGGATACCCGACCTCTTTTACGAAGGACTCAACATCCTCAAGAGTGGTGAGCTCTTTCCAAGCTGGCTGGTCTATGCCAAGTCGATCCAGCATCGCAGAGAACTTGTGACGATCTTCGGCATTGTCGATATATTTTGCTTGAGTGCCTAGGATTGGAGCTTGAATAGCATCTAGCTTCATCGCTAGATTATTAGGGATCTGCCCACCAGTAGATAGAATGGTTCCTCGTGGTCGCTCAAGGTCTAAAATATCCTGCACTCTCTCAAATGTAAGCTCGTCAAAGTATAGGCGATCAGAGAGGTCGTAGTCGGTACTAACCGTCTCTGGATTGTAATTGATCATGATGGAGTGTGGCCCTTCTTTACGAATCGTATTCAGTGCTGAAACACCACACCAGTCAAATTCTACTGAACTACCTATTCTATATGCTCCTGACCCTAGCACAACGATGCTATTTTCACCATTTTCAAAGGTGACATCGTGCTGTTTTCCGTCATAGGTCATATAAAGATAGTTGGTCTGAGCAGGGTACTCACCAGCAAGCGTGTCGATTTGCCTTACTACAGGCAAGATGTTTAGCTTTTTGCGGTATTCCCTTACGGCAGCCTGCTTTACCTCAATATCATCTATATCCGTGCCAAATAGAGCTCTTGCAATTTGGAAATCAGAGAAGCCCTGCACTTTAGCTCTCCTCAATAGCTCAGGAGATATTTCAGCTATGCCTGACAGAGCCTCAAGTTGCTCTGCAGTATCCATAATCTTTCGAAGCTTATAGAGGAAGAATAGGTCAATCTTAGTGAGGTCATGGATCTCTTCTACCGTATATCCAAGCCTGAAAGCTTTGCTGATGACAAATATACGCCTATCTGTAGGCTGGCTAAGAGCTTTAGGAATGTCGGGAATGACCAACTCTTTATTCTCAACAAAGCCATGCATCCCTTGCCCGATCATGCGAAGTCCCTTTTGGATGACCTCTTCAATCGTGCGACCGACACTCATGATCTCTCCTACAGACTTCATGCTACTACCAATCTCACGAGATACACCATGGAACTTGCTCAAGTCCCATCTTGGCATCTTGCAGACTACATAGTCCAATGCTGGCTCAAAGAAGGCTGAGGTCGTGGTAGTTACTGCATTTTTAAGCTGGAAAAGGCCGTAGCCAAGGCCCAGCTTTGCTGCAACGAATGCGAGGGGGTATCCTGTCGCTTTTGAGGCGAGTGCCGAAGAACGGCTCAGACGTGCATTGACCTCAATTACTCTATAGTCTTCGCTATCAGGATCTAAAGCATACTGCACATTGCACTCACCGACAATGCCGATATGGCGTACGATCTGAATAGCAATGCTTCTTAGCTTTTGATGCTCAGAATTGGTGAGGGTCTGTGAAGGAGCTAATACAATACTCTCCCCAGTGTGAATGCCAAGGGGGTCAAAGTTCTCCATATTGCAGACGGTGATACAATTGTCGTATCTATCTCTCACCACCTCATACTCAATCTCTTTCCACCCGCGTAAGCTCTTCTCCACCAACACTTGAGGAGAGAAGGAGAAGGCTTTTTCACACAAGGCGTTTAGTTCTTCCTCATTGTCACAAAAGCCACTACCAAGACCCCCTAATGCGTAGGCAGCACGTATAATAACGGGATATCCCACATGTAGTGCTGCCTTTCGAGCTGCCTCAATAGTCTCAACAGCTTCACTTTGGATTGTCTTGACCTTGATTTGGTCCAGCTTCTTTACAAATAGTTCACGATCCTCCGTGTCCATAATGGCTTGGACAGGAGTTCCAACAACTTGAATATTGTACTTCTCTAAAATACCGCTATTGTAGAGTGCCACTCCACAATTGAGAGCAGTTTGCCCACCAAAGGCGAGTAGTATACCATCGGGACGTTCTTTTTCAATAACCTTTTCAAGGAAGTAGGGGGTCACAGGTAGGAAGTATACAGTATCGGCTACCCCTTTTGAGGTTTGTACCGTTGCAATGTTGGGGTTCACCAAAACGGTGTGTATGCCCTCCTCTCGCAATGCCTTTAGGGCTTGCGAACCAGAGTAGTCAAACTCTCCCGCCTCTCCAATCTTCAGAGCACCCGAGCCGAGTACAAGGATCTTAGAATACTTATTAATTGGTTTTGTTTCCTCCGAAGTAGGAGTAACCAACTTCCCATGATTGATTAAGTCGGCAAACTGATCGAAAATAAATACCGTATCCTCTGGACCTCCATTGGCCTCGGGGTGGAATTGTGTGGAAAAGAACTTCCCAGACTCGTGGATAAGCCCCTCATTAGAGCCGTCATTGAGGTTCCTAAAATAGGTGTGCCATCCCTCAGGTAGCGAACTATCATCTACGGCAAAGCCGTGATTTTGGCTAGTGATATAGCATTTATTTGTACCACAAAGCTGTACAGGTTGGTTGACAGACCGATGTCCGAAGGGCATCTTTGCCACCTTAGCACCAATGGCCTGGGCAATGATTTGGTTACCCATACAGATACCAGCCACTGGCTTATCTCCCTTGTTGAGAATGTCTCGAACCCTTTCTACAAGGGTGGTACAGAGTAGAGGATTTCCTGGACCATTACTGATAAATAGCCCATCGTATTGCAACTGGGTAAAGTCGTAGTCCCAAGGTACTAGCGTGACGTTAAGACCTCGTTTAATCAGGTGACGAATAATATTCTCCTTTACGCCGCAGTCTACCAATACCACCTTTTTACTTCCGAAACTGGTAAACTCCTTGACCTCCTTAGTAGAGACTTTATCTACTAAGTTGATCTCATCAGTACTAATAAACTCGCTATTATCCTTTCTTACTTCATCAAGAAGTACTTTGCCTAGAAGTGGCCCGCTGTTACGTAGCTTTATGGTTAGCTCTCTTGTATCAATACCTGTAAGTCCTACCACTCCATGTCGTGCTAAGGCACTATCGAGGCTTTCGACAGCATTCCAGTGACTATACTCATTCGTATAGTCGTGCATAATCAGAGCCGCTGGATGTATTTTATCACTTTCAAGAAACTTAGTAAGACCTGTCTCTGGGTCTTTTTCCTCAGAGGGAAACCCATAATTTCCAATGACAGGATAAGTGGTGACCAATATTTGTCCAGAGTACGATGGGTCAGTGAGGCTCTCGGTGTAACCAGTCATCGCAGTGCTAAACACTACCTCGCCACTAGCTTGAACCTCAGCCCCTATTACCTTGCCTTCGTACTTGCTACCATCGCTTAGTAGGAGTATGCCTTTTCGTTCCATAGTCTTATTTTATTGTTTCCTGAAATCTTCTTCGTAAAATGCTTTGTAAGCCATATTCGTTAGCTTCACGCCACCAGGAGTGGGGTAGTCACCACTGAAATACCAATCTCCTGGGTGATTAGGAATTGCCTTATGCAGCCCCTCGAGAGACTGAAAAACCAATTCAACTTCGGCATTGATATCGGAAGGACGAAGCCGCTCAACGATCTTTGTGTTGATCTCTTCAACCGTAAATGGTGCATAAATATCCTTCACAAAGTTTCGCTCCTCAATCAGTGGTGAGTGAATACTCTCTATGATTGAGCGGTAGGTATCGTGTATAATATATGCCATACCTCTTTCGAGAAGCAAGTCAATTGCCGCCAAGAAAGCGACAAACTCTCGCATCCTACTCATATCAATACCATAGTGGTCTGGGTATCGAATCTGCGGAGCCGAGGATACCACTACTATCTTCTTAGGGTGAAGTCGGTCAAGGATTCGGATAATACTTTCCTTGAGCGTAGTACCACGAACGACACTATCATCAATGACCACGAGGTTGTCCACTCCCTTCTCTACGGTGCCGTAGGTAATGTCATAGACGTGCTGTGCTAAGTCTGTACGACTCGCCCCCTCCGAGATGAATGTGCGGAGTTTGATATCTTTGATCACCACTTTTTCAGCCCGTACTCGTTTGTCTAGTAGCTCGTAAATCTCCTCTTTAGTCATCTGGGGATTAGCTAATATTTCCTCAGCTTTCCAATGATTAAAGTGGCGCTCCATACCCTCAATCATACCATAATAACAGGTCTCTGCCGTATTAGGTATGAAAGAAAAGACTGAGTGGTCAATATCATTATCTATAGCCTTAAGCACATCTGGAATAAGCTGCTCGCCAAGTTTTTTACGCTCCTTATAGATATCCTTGTCCGACCCTCTTGAGAAGTATATCCTCTCAAAAGAACAAGCTTTATTTTCCTTAGGAGGGAGTATGTTGGAGACCTTGATTTCAGATCCGGTCTTATTGATGGTTAGTGCATTGCCACGCTCTAGCTCATGAACCGAATCTGCAGAGACATTCAAGACGGTTTGTATCACAGCTCTCTCCGAGGCACATACTACTATTTCATCATCAAAGTAGTAAAAGGCAGGACGAATGCCCCAAGGGTCGCGGAGCATAAACATCTCCCCACTACCTGTAAGCCCACACATAGTATAGCCTCCATCCCAAAGAGGGGCACACTCTTTTAGGGGGATAGTCGTGTCAAGACGGGATTCAATATCGTGAGTGATATCCATCCCTGTTAGCCCCTTTGCCTTACTATCCCTAAACTTATGCTCTACCTCTCTATCCAGACGGTGCCCCAGTTGTTCAAGCAGAATGTGTGTATCGGAGTTGCTTCTTGGGTGTTGTCCAACTGAAGTGATCGAATCAAATATTTCGTCCACACTGGTGAGTGTGAAGTTGCCACATAGCGACAAGCTCTTTGCTCTCCAATTACTTCTTCGAAGCATTGGGTGAACGTATTGTATCTCTTGCTTGCCTTGTGTGGCATACCTCAGATGACCCATATAGCATTCAGCAGCATAAGGGATGTGTGCCTGAGCGAAGTTGGGGTCTCCCTGCTTCTCCTTACCGAACGATTGGATTTGTCGCTCTACAGAGGCAAAAATCTCGGTGATGGCTGTATTTCCCAGAGCTCTTTCTCGGTACATATACTCCTCACCCGTTGGAGCAGTGAGCTTTACGCAAGAGATACCTGCTCCATCTTGTCCTCTATTATGTTGCTTCTCCATTAAGAGGTACATCTTATTTAGACCATACCTCCACGTGCCATATTTCTCTTGATAGTAGGTCAATGGCTTGCGTAGCCTCACCATTGCTATACCACATTCGTGCTTCAGTTTCTCCATTTGTGCCTTGCCTTGTTTTTAATTCTGAAAGAAGCCAGTCTCTGATCGACTAGAGACTGACTTCCTTTAGATTATTATTCTTTATTCTCAGATGAGTCCTGGTCCTCTTTAGGTACAAAAGTCTCCATGCCAGCTTTTCTAAGAAGGTTATACCACTTTATCAGCTTCTTAATATCGCTATCGTGAACCTTCTCTTTGTCGTAGATTGGAAGCACCTCCTCCATAAAGCTACGTAAGTTACTAGAGCTTCCTAGTACTTCCGATTCATTCTCTATGGTCTCGGGGTGCTTGCTCTTTATCTCCTCAAATACCTCTCCTAGTGGCTTCTCGCCCTCTTCGGTATAAATTGAAATATCGGCTAGGGAAACGATGTTGTCTCTAGCAAAGAGAGGCATTCTCCGACCACTTTCCAAGTCTTCCGCAGTGAAAGGCATACGAGTGCGATTAATCAGCTTATACAATCCTGATTTTCCTGATATAGAAATAATGTCTGTTAGCTTCATTGTTTATGTTGAATAATATTATCAAGTTGATGGTAATTTACTTCCAATTCTCTTATGATAGAGGTCTTGCCACTATTGTCGATGTGCCAATCCGCTTCATCTTTTTGTCTTGTTGTTTCCTCCCTCTGTAGGTTTTCTAGTAGCTCAAACCCTTTTTCGCTCCGATAGGGATCTCTCTTTAGCACCCTACTCATTCGTATGGATGTTTCGGCTTTGATAGCAATCGTTATGTCACAAAGCTGGTACATGTTGGAGGTGAAAAGTATAGCACTCTCTAGGGCTACCCACTCAGCTACTTGTTGACCTTTCCAGAGTTCAAATTGCTCCTTTACAGTACCGTGAATAATCCTTTCCAGCTCTTCCTTTGTCTTTTTATTAGCCAAAAGTCTGCTTATTCCTTCCTTTGCCAGTTCCCCATTGCCCTTAATCGGATCCACTCCAAAGCGGTCAATTATCTGCTCTCTTACTGAGGGGATGAAGTAGCTCTCCTTAGCTATTTTATCACAATCAAATAGAGGGATCCCATACAGCACATTAAGTGTTTGTAGCACAAGGCTTTTACCAGCACCAACTTGGCCCGCTATTCCAATGACCTTTGGCATCACTCTTTTTCAATTATATACTCCACAGCATCAGGCTCCAATTGTATCATATGTAGCTCTTTAGGTACCATTGGAAGCCTCACCTTTAGCTTTTTAGTCCCTTCCGTAATCTCATCTACATCCACATACGGGTGAATCTGTGCGGATATATCCGAGAGTTTTACATCATCTAATGCTAGATAAGATACCTTGATGCTAGATGGGAATAGTCGGATATTGTAGCCCTCTTCAAGATTACGAACCATAATGTTGGTGGCAATAAAAGAATTGTATTTGAGTGGTGCCACCTCAGTGGTGACCGTTACAGAGTCAGGAGTTAGCCTCACTCCATTGGGCGCTATTAAGGCTACCCGATAGCTACTAATTCCTTCTTTATTTACCACTAGAGGAGATTGTTCGGTACTGATTAGCCCTTGTGCTATCCGAAGACTATCAATAGAAGTGTTCAGTCCAAAGGCACTTACCTCCTCAGGCTCCATGGTTAAGGAAACCAATACCCTATTGCTCTCCTCACCAAGGTCTACTTGTCCACCAAAGAAGACGCCTACCTTTTCCTCTACAAGAGGAGCATACGAAAATGAGATATAGTCAGGAAAGAGGGCAATGTGAGCTTCATTTGAGTTGTTGAAGTGCTCATTAAAAACATCGTTGGTATTTTTAATCTGCCTGATCAATTCTTCCCTCCCAATACTGATATATCCGCCTTCTGGCAAAATTTGGAGTGTGTCAATGGCTAACTTAAGGATCGGCTTGGAGGCAAACCATTGCCTAAAGGTATAGCTCATCAGCTCATTGCCTGTTGCAGTAATGGCAATTTCAATCTCCTTAGGAATACCCTTGGTCTCATCTAGAGCATACCTCAAGGGAAGGGTAGGGGCTTCTACAGCCATCGTAACCCGCTTAGTATAGTTGTCATTTAGCGCTTGAAATAACCAAAGGATAAATGAGAGTAGGAAGCAAAAAAGCAAAATCACCCATCTCCTACCTCTTGAGAAGTAGGAGACAGGTTTAAGTGACTTGATACTATTCCAAAATCCCATTATTGATTGGAATTGCTAAATGAGCCATCAAAGCTCAGGGTTGTTTACTTCTTGTTGGTGCTGTTATCTGGGAGAGCAAATACTTGGTTGATATCAACCTTCATCTTCACACCTTCCCATACCTCAATGGTTACCTGTCCATTTTCAGGGTTGATTTCCCTGATGATGCCATAGATACCGCCAGAGGTCATAATCTTATCGCCCGGCTTCATGGCCTTGCGGGCTGCTTCCAGCTTTTTCTGTTGCTTGCTTTGAGGACGTATAATTAAGAAGTAGAAGATTGCAATCATCAGCACGATCATGATGAGGGTGCTCATTCCTCCACCCATTGCCCCAGCAGGTGCTTGTAGTAATGTCATTAGTTTCATATATTCCTTTGTTTATAGTTAATTTCCTAGTATTTTTCCCTCTTTCTTTAAGTCTGTAAATAGCTCATGAAGGATGCCATTGATAAATGTATGGCTGATTTCAGAGCTGTAGTAGTGAGCTAGATTGAGGTATTCATTGATAATGATACTGGTATCTATTGTGGGGAACTTTATCGCTTCGCTCACTGCAAGCTGTAAGATAATGAAGTCAATTTCACTCACCCGCTCCTTGTCCCAATTTTTGAAGTACTTGCTAAGTAGCTCACGGTACTCCTCCCCATGCACTATGGCGTGCTCCAAGAGCGTTGGCCCAAAGTCCTCATCCTCTTCCGACGCATAAGGGGGTCTAAGCTGTTCAGAATAGACTTTATTCTCTGAAAGACCATTATATACCTTAGTAACAAAGGTAAATACAATGGCGATATCGTCATTCCTAAAGGTATCTGTCTCCTCTAGAATATCTGCAAATAGCTCGCTTTGAAGGATGTTTTCACCATAAAAGGCTCTCCATGCTTTCTTTACTTCGTCAAAGCTACCCCAGTTGATCTGAAGCAACTCTTCTCGCTGGTCAATAAGAGTGTTGAGTAGCTTTTTGATAAAGTCCTCTATGCTATGGTTGGGCGTAAATGCCTGTTTTCGAGCTTGGATATAGTCTATATCGCTACCAATTACCTGTGTGACAGGATTGTCAATAATGTGATTGAGCAACTTCACCACGCTTTCGTCTTTGCCAAACTTTTCTTCCTCCCTCGCCAATCTAAAAGCGGCAGCTTCTTTCAAGTCATAAGGGAGCCCAGTAAGGTAGAGGTAAAGGTTGTAAGACTGGTCTAATGCATACCTCAGCAATCCAATAGCCCCTGGTATACCAATGTGCTTCACTTGATAATAGTTGTATAGCACTTGTAAAACCTTTATCCTTATTAGTAATCTATTTATCATTCGTCTACTCCGTAATTATTGCACTCAACATCACCTCCACTTTATCCTATCTGCAAAGATACCATTTTCTATCGTTATTTGGTATAGTAGATCAACTGGTGACGATCTATATAATCTATGTGGCTGGGAGATAGACTAGAGGGTAGTTGGGGGGCTTTTACTCCAGCCCCCAGTTGAATGGTACCGACCTCTCTTCGGATGGTATCCCAAAGGTTGGCACGTAAAAATGACTGTATGATCTTAGCCCCTCCCTCTACCAAGAGCGATGTAATCCCTTGGTCGTAGAGACTACTTACCACTTGGCTGAGATCATCGGTGCCTTTTATCAAATGCCAATCACTTTTGGGCGTGAGTAAAGCATCACTTTCTCTATGGCTGTCTATGACATACACTTTGGGCGAAGGGAGCCCAGGGTATAGTCGGTTGTTCAGCCTAGGCTGGTCCATAATTGCTGTTCCCCTTCCAATAAGTATCGCATCGTGTTCGCCACGCAACTTGTGCGTAAGTAGCTGAATGTATGGAGTGGATATCTTGGCTGCTGGCTCACTTGCACTTCGATGGTAGTCAATATAGCCATCACTACTCTCAGCCCACTTGAGGGTGATGTACGGTCTTCTGAGTAGTTGATTGGTCATAAATATCTTAGCTACCGCTTTGCACTGCTCCTCTAGTAATCCTACAGAGACCTCCACTCCTCCTTCTCTCAGTATTTGACACCCCTTTCCCGCAACCTTTGGGAATGGGTCAAGGGTGCCTACCACCACTTTTTTCACCTTTTGCTCCACTAGCATCTTAGCACAAGAGGGGGTACGGCCTTGGTGGGCACAGGGCTCTAGTGTTACATACATGGTGCTTTGGGAAATCAAGTGCCGCAGCCTCTCGGGTACGCTAGCGATGCAATTAACTTCTGCGTGGTTATAGCCCTGCCTGATGTGATACCCCTGACCTATAATAGTATCATTGTATACCAATACGGCACCCACCTTTGGATTACTATTCACCTCAAAGTTTTCACCTCTACTGGCTAGGTAGATCGCCAGCTGCATATATTGTATATCTTCCACTTTTTTCTGCTATCTTTGTGCCAATGAATGAGTTTCAAACCACTAAGCAATGGCTAGCTACGGAGCTGGGTAGCTACTACTCTCAGGAGGAGGCGGAGTACATCGCACGTATCCTTCTCGAGGAGGCTTTTGGGCAACCCTATCCTATGCTCGTGGTTAGCGATGGCAAAGTTAATCAAAAGATTGATTTGCTCAAGGGGTGGCTTTCTCGATTATTGGGGCACGAACCCCTACAGTATGTACTCGGACACACCTCGTTCTGCGGGATGGATCTCTATGTGAGTAGAGGCGTGCTGATACCTAGGCCAGAGACGGAAGAGCTATGCTATATAATAAGGGGTAGGGGGTTTCTATTCCCTGGTGCTACCTCCATAGATTTGTGTACTGGTAGCGGTGCAATCGCCCTCTTTATGGCGAAGTGTGGTGCCAAGGTGGAGGCTATTGACCTAAGTCCCCATGCCCTCTCTGTGGCAGAGAAAAATATTCATCGCTATGGCTTGGAGATTGATTTACAGCGAGCCGATCTATTTGACGACCACTTTAGTCCGAAGCACGAACAGTACGACTTGGTGGTGAGCAACCCTCCCTATGTGCTCAATAAGGAGCGTATGGAAATGGAGCCACATGTGCTTGAGACAGAGCCGGAGATGGCCCTATTTGTACCCGACGACGATCCGATTCTCTTTTATAGGCGGATTAAAGAGCTATATAATAATAGTAAGGTACTCGCTTTTGAAATCAATCCTCTCTGCGTTGGGGAGTTGAGGGAGCTATTCTATGATAGAAAAGTTGAATTCATCGAGGACTTCAATGGTAAAACTCGATATTTGATTGTGACGTGATATGGAGGCTGATGCACTTAAAGAGCTATTGATAAAAGCGGGGAGATATACTTCAAGATACGAAAAGACTTCTAAGGAGGTGACCGAAAAGCTATTGACTTGGTCCGATGGTGAGATTGAGCCTTCGGAGATAGAGCAGATAATTGACCAGCTAAAAAGCGATAAGTTTATCGATGAAGAGCGGTATGCCGAGCGATATGTGAGGGATAAGCTAACGATGCTCAAGAAGGGGCCTATCTTGATCCGATATGAGCTTCAAGAGCGGGGGGTACCCTCTTCGCTGATCCAAAAAGCACTCAGTGCTATACCTTACGACGATTGGTTTTTGGCTTTAGAGGAGTATCTGTCCCCTAAACTGGCAAGATACAAAACGAAGGCCAAAAATGAGTACGACCTGCGGATGCGGCTTGTGGATGTTGCCTATCGGAGAGGGTACCCATCGGATATATACGAGGAGGTGATTGACCGTCTTGAAATCTCGTGATATGCTTTTTGATGACCTCATCAATTTCATATATCCTGCCTATTGTGTGGATTGTGGCTGCCGGTTAGAGGGTAAGGATATCTTTTTGTGTCCAAAGTGCTTCGATGCACTTCCTAAGTACTTTGGCATGGAGAGTTATTATGATGCACAAGAGAGATTGGAAGGGCTGGTGCCATTCACTGAATTCCAAACCGATCTTATCTTTAGCAATCCTAGTGTTGTACGTACACTAATTCACAATGTAAAGTATAATGGCTTCCCCAAAACTGGTTATTATCTTGCAAAGCACTTCGCACAGCAACATTGTGATGCAGGGCACTTTTTGGACGTAACCGTAATTGTGCCAGTTCCTCTGCTCAAAAAGAGATTGCATAGACGTGGCTACAATCAGTCTACCTTTATTGCCAAAGGACTAGCTGAGGTCTACTCCTTACCTATTGATGAAACTCTACTAGCTAGAGGTGGAGGGCGTGGTACCCAAACGCATAGGGGAAAAGAGGCAAGGTGGCAACAGATTCAAGGAGCTTTCTACTCACCGCAGAAGAGTAAGGTGAGTGGTAAGCGAATACTCGTGGTAGATGACGTGCTCACCACGGGTGCTACACTAGTCAATGCTGGTAGAGCACTAATTGATGCTGGTGCAGAGTCGGTATCATTTTATACCTTGGCTCTTGATGTCCTTGTCTAGCTGACGAAGCACTCTAAAATATCGGGAGATGAGGAGTAGGGCAAGGGAGGTAAAGCCTACAAAAAAGGCACACCAAATACCTATGATTCCCCACTCGAAAGTAAAGCCAAAGAGATAAGCTGCTGACATGGTTAAGACGAGGTAGCAAAAACAAGCTGCCCACGCTGTAAACTTTACATCCTGCATCCCTCTGAGTGCATTGGAAAATAAGATTTGAAGCATATCTGTCACTTGGTAGGCTGCTAGTGGAAGTATCACGATTGATGCTAGCTTGATAACTGACTCATCTGTGGTGAATATGTGTGGAATGTAGGTGCGAAAAGTGAGTAGTAGCACAATGAGTGTCAGTGCCATACTTATCTGAATCTTAAAACCCGATTTTACCACACCTCTGATCTCGTCACTCTTCTTGAGTTCATAGAAGTGACCTACACGGATCATCACCGCTGCCGACATTCCATAAAACATCAGGAAGCCAAGGGTACTCACTGTGTTGACTATTTGGTGCGTTGCCAGCTCGAGCGTGCCTATCCACCCCACCATTATGACCGCAATGCTGAATGATGCTGTCTCCATTCCTAGCTGAAGGGCTGAGGGCATCCCTATGCCACTGAGCCTCTTGAGTAGACCTCTATCTATAGCCCCCTTAGTGGAGTGGTTGGTCTCAAAAATGCTCTTAAATCTTGTCGTTCCGTGAACTTCATAGATAAGGATGGCGAGCATCACAAGTCGGGAGATGAAGGTGGCAAGTCCAGCACCCACAAGACCTAGCTCAGGAAATCCCCACTTACCAAAGATGAGTAAGTAATTGAATACGATGTTAATGATATTCGATAGAATGATGGCGGTCATCCCAATCTTTGTCAACCCTACACCGTCTACAAATTGCTTGTATCCATAAAAGATGATTAGGGGAATGATACTCACTAGATGAATCGTGTAGTATGGACGTATAAGACCAAGTAACTCATCGGGCTGACCAAACCAGTGAATATTGACTAAGCATATCCACATAACAAGTGTGATAAGGATGCCCACGATGGTATTAAGGAAGATGCTGCTCTTCAGAAGGGAGCGAAGTTGGCCATTGCCAGTGGCAAATGAGCCGGATACAAGTGGGGTGAGTCCGTACGAAAAGCCCATCGCAAAGACGAAGGCAATATTGATGAAACCATTGACAAATGATGCGGCAGCAAGCTCGGAGGTGCCGTATCTTCCAACCATAATATTGTCAATAAAACCAACTAAAATAACGCCCATCTGACCAAGCATAATGGGGTACCCTAGCTTCAAAATCTCCTTCGTATGTCTACTGATATTCATAAGGGTGTTCGCTTATTTCAAAAAGAAAAAAGGCAAACTATCCAAAGATGGTTTGCCTTAGTAGTGACCACGGCAGGATTCAAACCTGCAACCTTTTGATCCGTAGTCAAATGCTCTATTCAGTTGAGCTACGTGGCCAGTTATCCAGTCTTACCCGAGGGTAGTGACCACGGCAGGATTCAAACCTGCAACCTTCTGATCCGTAGTCAGATGCTCTATTCAGTTGAGCTACGTGGCCGTCGTTATTTATAGGCGTAAAGCCTTAACTGCGTGCAAAGGTAATAATAATTATTTATCTATCCAACATTTTAGATGAGAAATCTGCAGTAGTTATGCATTAGGAGTATATGTTAAAGCTTATGGCCTACTTAATATGTTTGGCTTGTATTAGACAAGCAGATATGGAACTTAGCTGTGGCTCTTCTTAAATAGGGACCTGTGTACAAGTGCATCAGTTTCCCAAAGTCTTACCATTGAAGTTGTTAAATCAATATCTTCCGGGTATGTAACATATCGGTATCTGACCTTAACATAAACACGATTATAAGTGACTACCCTTGATCTCGATAAAATTTGTATCTTGTCAAAAGTTTAAGAATTCATTTAACGGTTAATAGATATGTGGTATTCGCCAAAGTACATTTTGGATAGCGTTATCGGGTTTACAGAAAAACTTAGATACCAAAAGCCAACAGCCTTTTATGGCTTGCGATTTGAAGAATGGGTGGTCAGATGGTCAAACATTGCAGTTGAATCTTGTAAAAACTATAATCCATATTGGATCTTGAAAGATTGGAGAGGAGATAAAAGCTATTTTCGTCATTGTCTTGATAGGTCTGAGGATAACTCTATGGAGAAGGAGAAGAAGAGTAAAAGGTATAAAATCATTCCCCAATCATCATTGGCTCCAGACCTAACACTTGTAGCTATTGAGAGAGAGAAACCTCGTTCTTGGGAACCGGGAACAGAAATTTACGTAGAATGTAAATGGACACAAAAGGGAAAGTTTTATCTTAAAAAGGATAGTATTAAACACTACGATGACTTTCTAAAGGAGGTGTTACCCAACTATTCCTACACTAAGAGATTAGAAAGATTATTCTTCGTTTTTGGTGTTGGTTGGGATACAATCAAAGGGCAACCAAAGAAGGCTTACTGCGTTAGGGCTAAGAGTTTGTATATGAAGCTAAATAACGAAAGCAATATGCCACTTGAATATGGCTGGCAAGCAAATTGTGTTGGAGGGTATGATACTCTATATATTCACCATGGTGAGTTTAATGGTATTGGTGGAAAAGAATTAATCGACGATACGGGTAAGATCGGTGTCTATTACAAATAGCTAATAATGCTATACGCACCTGAAGCTTAAATTGCTTTAGGTGCGTATGATTTTACATTGGTTTACATTGGAAGTAATATTTACAAGCCTTTTCTGTTGGTCCCAAACTTATCACGAGACTAACTTTGCTCTGCTTTTCATTATTTTATCTCTAATACTTTCTAGGTTCTTTTCACTAAGCATCCTTGTTTTAGTAGAAGTTAAATCCATTGGCATCGGGTATAACTCTACTTTCTGATGGTCCATAACCGACCTTGTACTCCCTCCATCGACCAATGCCACAATCATTGAATTCATTCGTATTTTGCTTGTTCTTGATGGAGTCGCCGAAGTCTACTTTTTGAGAATTGTTTGTATAGATATAGTCCACTCTCTTCATCATCTCTTCCTTTCCATTTTCATCCACCCAGTAGAGGTGGATGTACTTATCTGGTCCAAGCATTTGACCCCCACAAGCCCCTTCATTCTCCCACTTCCAAGTGTAGTTTGCGATCTCCACCTGTGCCTTATTCTCACCATTAGGTTCTAGCCCAAGTTTGATCCCTAGAGTATATTTTGGGGTATTTTTTTTGGCATTTTGAGGAGTGAAATGCTGATTTCATCAGGGTAGTTGTTTTCGAAATCGATATGTAGTACACAGCGGTGGATTTTTTTATCCTTACCTTTGTGGCACTATGCATTTTATTTCGCAGACAAGATATAATCCAGGTTCTGGTAGGGACGAAAAGTACTACCGCATCAAAGAGTCTTTTCGGGATAAGTTGGAGAGAGTGCGTTCGCGTATTCTGCTCAACGTCGGATTTTGGTCTGATCTGACGCCTGAAGAAGTTCTTGACGTTAGAAGAGGTCTTACTTTCCTTCAGGAGCACAGGAATGAGGCGGCTCTGTTTGATGATCTATTTAATGAGTATAGTGAGCAGACTCGCCTGTACATCAGTAAGTTTTGGAGTGAAATGGTAGAGAGCGGAGCCATTGACATTTCTCGTCAGGTAATCAAAGAGTCGGAGGCGAAAGCGCGTAAGATGCTTGACTCAGAGAGTGTTAAGCACACCGATGCTAGGGAGCTTGGAGCAGAATGGATGACCCTACAATCTA
>OLQN01000166.1_pt1 | contig 58029 bp, 90 predicted proteins | sample 1673181 | NCBI WGS metagenome assembly OLQN01 (sample SAMEA3136763, study PRJEB25190) | human gut metagenome | biome: human gut; feature: human-associated habitat; material: faeces | place: Austria | collected 2013
GGACTGGCTGGCTCCCTCCGGGCTGTCCACCAAGGATTCCAAATATACAAAGACAGACATCAACCGAATGAGCGTTTCTGATCTGCGTCAGATTGTTATGGGTACTGGCGTTGAAAATGCGGACATTATGACCGGGGCAGAAATGAAAGAGTATCTGATTAATCTGTTTGGTCTGTAGGAGGTTGCAGCATGGCATATTCAACTTTGCAGAAAATCAAAATACGGATTGGTCAATACCATATGAATGAATCTGGCGAGGTTGAGTTTGACCAGCCAGAAAAGAATCCTCTGATTGAGCAGCTTATTGAGCAGGTAAACACAGAGATTACACAACGTCGCAATTATCCGGCAAGCTACACGGAAGAACAGATATATGCAGATTTAAAGAAATACGAAAACAACATTATAAACATTGTTGTTTACGATTGTTCACAGGCGGGAGAAGCTTATATGCAGTCATATACAGAGAACGGAGTAAGCAGAAACTGGATAAGTCGCGACGATTTATTTGCGGGAATTTTCCCGTATGTAAAAGCAATATAGAAGATTGAGCGTTACCAACGGTAGCAGGGGCATACAGCATTAGTGGCGGTGGGCGGTATGCAAAGTTTTTACAGGAGATAACATGAGTGAGTTTTTATATCAAACATATATGATAGTTCTGCCTGTTATTTTAGCGGCTCTTCTTGGGTATATTGTCTGGCTGTTGAAAGAACAGAAAAAACAGAAAAAAATCGACAAAGAAGAACGTGATGCCAGAATTGAAGCCGAAAAAGAATTGCGTGAAAAGAACAGCAAAGGAACAATGCTTTTGCTTAAAGTACAACTCATTGAATATCATGACAAGTATATGGAGTTAGGCGAAATACCGTCATATGCGTATGATAATTTCAATGATATGTACGATGTATATCATTCACTCGGTGGAAATGGAATGGTGACAAAAATGAAACAGGAAATTGAAGAGTTACATTTAAAGAAAGCAGGAAAATAAAATGGATATTTCACAGGTTTCAACAGTCGTTGCGATTGTTGTTATTACTTATTTAATTGGTGTTGGAGCAAAATTGTTCCCGAAAGTAAAGGATAATTACATCCCGGTTATCGTTGGCATTGCTGGCGGTATTCTTGGTGTAGTTGGCATGTATATCATTCCGGATTATCCGGCGCATGATGTACTTAATGCGATCGCAGTAGGTATTATGTCCGGTCTGGCAAGCACAGGAGTAAATCAGATATACAAACAGGCTAAAAAGGGTTCTGATACAAATGCTTGATATTAATAAACAGCGTATGCAGTATTCGTTGCAAGGACAGCGTTTCACTGTATATGAACGTGACGATGATGGAAACATCATCTACACATCCTACACGGATTCTGACGGAAACAAAATCTATTATCTTGATGATGATGGAAATAAGATTCCTCAGAACATCGAAGAAAAAACTGGCTTTTCTGAGCCAGTTACTTTTTCTGCAAATATCAGTAACAAACTGAGTGAGGTGCTTGTAAAAGAGTTCGGTATTGATGACAGTTCATCATACTGCCAGATTGTTACAAACAAAGGATATTTGCCAATTAAGTCCGGGGACTACATCTGGAAAAAATCAAATGTCGGCAGAGATGCAGATGGATTAGTAGATGTAAAAACGGCAGACTACATTGTAAAAGGAGTTGCAGACGAGGGATTGACCGTAGATCTGTTCCTTTTGCAGAAAAATGTAAAGTAGGTTTCTTATGGCGAAAAAAGTGATTTCAATGACATTATCAGAAAAATCCATACAGAACGCAATAAAACAGCTTAGAGACTATCAAAACAGCTTAGAGTATAAATGTAGCCTACTGGCACAAAAACTGGCTGATAGGGGCATTGAAGTTGCCAGAAATAACACTGGCAACTTCGGACATTATATAACTTTCGAGAAAAAAGTTATTCCAGAAAAAAACGGTTGTACAGCTATTATTGTTGCAAAGGATATTTCAAAGATAATAAGCCAATGGAAAACCGCAGATGGAATAAAAAGTGCGGAAGTGTCTCCGCTACTTATGGTTGAATTTGGAAGTGGATATAAAGCGAAAAATCCAAAAAACGTGCAAGGCGTAGGACAAGGCACTTTTCCGAATCAAACACATGCTTTTGATGATGAGGGTTGGTATTGGGTTGATCTGGATGGAAATTTGAACCACTCATATGGTATAGAACCAAAAATGCCAATGTTTAATGCGTCTATCGAAATCCAAAATGATATAAAAGAAGTTGTTAAAGAAATTTTTGGGTAGATTTTTTTTCCCATTTTATATCATAGCCAATGATGCCTAATATTTCTTTAACCTCATTATATGAAAAACTTTCTCTTCTTAATTTATTTGAAAAATTTTGGATGCTAAAGTTTGTGCCATGTTTTTGATTTAACAAATCATTAACTTGTGACATCGAATACCCTTGAGATTTAATTAGGACTTTTAAATCATTTTTTAACATAATAATCTCCATTTTTGATTTGATTCTATCATATTAAATATAAACTGTAAAGTTAAAAAAATGTTGAAAAACATCAAAAAATATGTATAATTAAACTATAAAGTTTAAAAAAGGAGATGGACAACATGAAAAGAAATGAAAAAGGACAGTTTATCAAAGGGGAAAACCGAATAGATTTAACTGGAAAGAGATTTGGTAGACTTACAGTTGTCAAAGTGGATGAAGAAAAAAGTAATCGGAAAACATATTGGATATGCCAATGCGATTGCGGAAATATAAAGTCTATACGTAGTGATGCATTAAAAGTTGTTCAATCATGTGGTTGTATAAAAAAAGAACAAGATATAAAAAATCTTGGGATAAAAAGGAATCACAATATGACAAATCATCCACTATTTCCTATATGGAGCGGAATGATGAATAGATGTAACAATCCAAACAATCTGGCATATAAGGACTACGGTGGAAGAGGTATTAAAGTTTGCGAAGATTGGCATAAGGTAGAAAATTTTTGCAAATGGGGAGAGGAAAACGGTTATAAAAAAGGTTTGTCTATCGAAAGGATAGATGTCAACAAGGGATATTCGCCTGATAATTGCAAATGGATACCAAGATCGGAACAAGCATGGAATACTAGAAAAACAACAGTCGTTGAAATTGATGGTAAAAAAATACATCTTGCAAGAACCGCAAATGAATTAGGCATTTCTCCAAACTTGGTTTGGCATAGATGGAAGAAAGGCGTACGGGATTATGATGAGTTGTTTTTTAAAGGAAATTTACGCACGAAGCACAAGGGATAGCCCTTGTGCTTTTCTTTTGGAGGTGTTCGGATAATGGTTACAGACAACCAATGGGCGTTTGATTTAGGCACAACGATATTTTCTATCGTAAAATCAAAAACGTTGGCAGAATTGAAAAGTAAATATCCGGACATATTTGTTACGGATAAAGGGAAAACAAATGGAAAAGCAGTTTTCCCAACCGTATATATTCAAGAATTGTCTGGCTCTGAGCGTGGCGCAGACCTTGAGGGAAAAAGCATTAATGCGGTGCTTGAAACCATACAGGTTGATGTTACTACAAACACAAGCAGAGCGGATGTGAACCGGGTAATGTGTACTGTGGCGAGTATCTTTAAACAGATGGCTTTCACAGTTCAGTCAATGCCAGACTTTGAATATAACGGGGAAACCTACAGAAAAACAGCACGATTTCAAAGAATAATCGGTGCTAATGACAGATTGATTTAGAGAGCCTATGGCTCTTATTTTTTTACACTTTAGGAGGTAAGCAAACATGGCAACAGCAGGAGTAAGCTCACTTGGCATTAAATTTGCATATGGTGTTGAAACAACAGCCGGAACTAAACCGACTGCTTTTACTTTATTGACGCGTATTAATAACATTGGCGAAGTTACGGTAGAACCGGAATCTATTGACGCATCTGCCTTAGAGGACAAACAGACCAGAAACATCGCTGGACGTGACACTGTTTCCGATACAATGGCAGTAGAAGTCAATAAAACCAATGAAACAATTGCAGAATGGGAAAAGGTAATCTCCGCCTATCAGGCATTAACCGGTGGTAAAAGAATGTGGTTCGAGACCATTACCCCGGGATTCGAAAAGGCTGAATATGTCGTAGCACAGCCGCCGTCAAAACTTCCGATTTCATCGAAAGAACAGAACAGTTTGCTGACTATGACCATAAATCTGATTATTGAGGAAATGATCGGAAGCGATACAGTTGTAGAACCGACACCGGGGGAATAACTAGCCATTCAATGGAAACGGCTGATTTGAATGGCTATGCCGAACCTACAGCCGATTATGATTTGACTATGTGATAAAAGTTAAGGGGCGGTTTTCGGACTGCCCCTTTCCCTATAAAAAATAGGTGGGAAAGGAAATAAATATGAAAACAATTACAGTTAATGGTAACGAATATAAATTAGAGTTTACTTTTGCGGCAGCAGAGTGCAAAAATCTTGTGAACAGAATGTTCAAGATTATGACCATGTCTTATGTTGCAGAAGATATGAAAGACCTTGATGAAGAAGTAACCGTGAAAAATATGCTTGATGGTGCTGCGAAACAGGTCGCTGACATGCCGGAAACATGTAGAATTGCATTTTTCGCAGGTCTGCTTGAGCATAATCCGAAAACAGAGAAAGAGACTGTTGAAATCATGCGCGGATATATGCGCGAGAACAAAATTTCTTACGCAAAATTATTCAAAGACATCCAGGAGTGGATGAAAGAAGATGGTTTTTTCGACCTGTCCGGACTGAACGACATGATTGCGGAGATGTATCCGGAGACACAGGAGAAACCAAAAAAAGTTCCGCAGGATCACAAGAAAAAGGATTCCACGAAATAATATGGGATGACATATTTCCTAGAGCATTTTCGATTGGAATTAGTGTTGAACAGTTTAAACATATGACACCTATCATGTTGAAAAGATGTTTTGACGGCTTTAATCTTCAAAGAGAACGGCAAGATAGCGATATGTGGTTATGGTTTGGCACTTACGGGATATCCGCTTTTTCATTTGCCATAGATCATTGCGTTAATGGTCGCAAAGCAAAAACTGAATACTTGGAACATCCTTTGCTTAGCAAAAAAGATGATGATGGTGAAATGTCAGAAGAGGAACTTAAAAAGCAAAGAGAAGCATTTGTATTAAAAATGCAGACAATGAAAGCTAATTTTGACATAGCACATCGAAAAAAAAATACAGACGGTAGCTAATGTGGTTGCCGTCTTTTTTGTTATACGAAAGTTGGTGAAATGATTGGCGAATATTGATAACCTTGAAATAAAAATATCGGCGCAGGCCAAAACAGCAAGCAATGCTATTGATAATTTGTGTAACAAATTGGGTCGGCTTTCTGCTTCACTTGGTTCTGTAAATACTGGCTCGATAACAGGTATGGCTAACGGAGTGAACAGATTAGCTTCTGCTATGACAAATATGAAATCAGTTGGAACTGCTGATTTTACAAGAGCGGCTAAGGGCATCGAAAAGATGTCAGCTGTCAATACGGCGGCACTTAATCGTGCAGCATCTTCTATCGGTCAGATTGGTAAATCCCTTAACACACTATCTGGAATGGGTGCAGCTTCAAAGAATCTGGCAGATTTAGCGACCGGAATTAAACAGTTGGGTTATACATCTTCAACAAAAGCGATTGAAAACATACCGAAACTTGCCACAGCAATGAAGCAATTAATGACAGAGTTGTCTAAAGCACCGAGAGTTAGCCAGAATCTTATAGATATGACTAACGCATTGGCGAAGCTGTCAAGAACTGGTTCATCTGCCGGCAAAGCAGCTAACTCATTGAAGAGTAGCTTAACCAGTTATTCTGGATCTGTAAAAAGTTCAAAATTAAGTACATTCAGTTTGGCTTCTGCTATTGGTAGACTATACGCTTCGTACTGGATGGTTATTCGTGCAGCGGGAAAATTGAAAGATGCTGTAAACCTTGCATCTGATCTGACAGAGGTACAGAACGTTGTAGACACTACATTCGGTGCAATGACAGGCAAGGTTGAGGAATACGCAAAGAAAAGTATTGAAACGCTTGGCATGTCTGAATTATCGTTCAAGACATATGCTTCGCAGTTCCAGGCAATGGGTTCTGCAATGGGTATCGGTACAAGCCAGATAGCAAAAGCAAATGACTTTTTGCAGAAAACAACAGACGGTTATGTTGGTGCATCTGATAGTCTTGCCGATGTATCTTTGAACCTTACAAAATTAGCCGGTGACATGGCATCTTTCTACAACAAAGACCAAGCGGAAGTAGCAGAGGACTTACGATCTGTATTCACTGGAATGGTTGTACCACTTAGACAGTACGGTCTTGATTTAACACAAGCAACACTTAAAGAGTGGGCTATGAAAAACGGCATGGATGCGGACATAGAATCTATGTCGCAGGCAGAAAAAACGATGCTGAGATACCAGTATGTTCTTGCTAATACGACAGCTGCACAGGGGGACTTCTCACGCACTGCCGATACATGGGCGAACCAAGTGCGAATGTTGCGAGAGAATTTCAAACGTTTAGGAGCTGTTATTGGTCAGCCGATTATCAACGCATTAAAACCTATGGTAAAAGCGTTAAATGCGGCTCTTATGGCTGTTACGCAGTTTGCAGAGAAAGTATCAGCTGCTCTTGGGAAAATCTTTGGTTGGGAGTATGAATCTGGTTCTGCCGGAATAGCAGTAGACCTTGGAAATGCTTCTGACAGTGCTGGTGATTTGGCAGATAGTACAGGTGATGCATCAAAAAATACAGACAAAGCAAATAAGTCGGCAAAACAGCTGAAAAAGACGCTGTCTACCTTACCATTTGACCAGTTAAATAAGCTGTCTGATAACAGCGATAGTTCTGGTTCTGGAAGTGGCGGATTATTTAACCGGTCTTGATGAGATACATAAATTTGAAAGTAAGAAAGATACTTCAGGTTCTGGAAGTGGCGGTTCTGGCGGAACTGGCGGTGGTTCTGGTTCTAATCAAGGAACATGGAAACGTGTTACTACTATGTTCGAAAGCAATATTGATAATCTGTACGATCTTGGACGGTATATCAGTGACACGCTTTCAAAAGCTATGGAAAGCATCAACTGGGATAGCGTATATCAAAAAGCACGAAACTTTGGCACAGGACTTGCAGATTTCCTTAATGGATTGATTTCTCCGAGACTGTTTTACAATGTGGGAAAAACTATTTCCAATTCACTGAATACTGCCATTTATGCGGCACTTGCTTTCGGAACAACGTTTGATTGGACAAACCTTGGCTTATCTATCGCTGCCGGAATTAACGGATTTTTCCGGAACTTCGATTTTAAAGCATTAGCAACAACAATAAATACATTTGTTCAAGGTGTATGGAATACGTTAGTCACTGCTATTCAGAATGTCGATTGGAAATCTGTCTGGAATGGAATTAAAGACTTCATAACAACGATAGATTTAAAAACAATTGCTATAATAATTGGGGCAGTGGAAATCAAAAAGATTGCTTCCTTTATAATCGGAAAAGATATCTTGAAATCAATAGGAGTTTACATTTCCCAAAAAATAGCTGCGGCTATTGCAACAAACTTTGGATTAGAAGTTGCCGCAAACGCAACACTCTCTACAGTGATCGGAACAGGGATAAAGACATTATTTACAAACGCTATTTCCTACGCTGGAATTGGGAAATTGCTTTCAAGTTTGTTCCCTTCAAGCACTCTTATCCAAACGATAACAACTACTATGGCAGAAACTGGTGCAACATTACCGAAAGTATTATCTGGAGTTATTTTTACGCCAATTAAAGAGTTTTTTACATTAACTCTTATCCCGGGAATAACAGGTCTGTTTGCATCCGTAGGAACTTCAATAGGTCTGTCTGGAACGGCAGCGGTTGTTGCTGGTGGTGGAATTATCATAGCAGCTATTGTAGCGACGATAGCGGCTATCGTTGCAATTGTAAAGAACTGGGATAAAATCAAGGAATTTTTCAAAGAGTTACCGGGCAAGATAGCTGGATTTTTCAGCGAACTTCCGGGGAAAATCGGTTACGAATTAGGTCTTATCAACGGAAAAATCTTAAAATTTGCGATTGATGCTGTAAAAACGGTCATTACAGAAGTTCCAAAAATCATAAGTAAAATTATTGATTTCTTTAAGGAACTCCCTGGTAAAATAGCTGATTTCTTCCGAGAAATACCAGGTAAAATACAGGCACTTGATATTCCAAATAAAATGCTTGAAATCGGAAAAAACATTATTCAAGGTCTGATTGATGGATTTACTGGAATGATAGAAAACGTCTGGACTGCAATCACAGATTTTATATCTGGTTTTGTTGATGGATTTAAAAACGGACTTGGTATTCATTCGCCATCTACTGTATTTGCAGATATAGGAAAGAATATCCTTGAGGGATTGCTTGGAGGTCTCGGCGAAAAGATAACAGATGTTCTTACATGGTTTGGAGATTTACCGGGCAAAATCAAAGATAAACTTGGAGATGCCAAAGAATGGATTAAGGACAAAGGGCAAAACGCGCTTGAGGGACTGCGTACTGGTTGGGATTCCGTAAAAGAAAGCAAAGTAGGTCAGGCAGCACAGAAAATTGGCTCTTATGTAAAGGAAAAAGCTGGAAATGCTACACAGTGGATTAAATCAAAAGGTTCAGACGCAATCAGCGGATTAAGAGCCGGTTGGGAATCTGTGAAAGAAAATGGATTCTTGAACACGGTTTCAAAAATCGGAAAGCAGACATTTGACAAAATCGGAAACATTCTAAATGTAGTATCACCTAAAGGTGCCGACATCGTTTCCGGATTAAAGAATGGATTCAACAATGGTATCCATACGTTTTATGATTTGATTAGTGGTATTCCTGGAAAAATCAGATCTGGAATGGGTAACTTATCCGCGATCGGCAAGGAAGCAATCCAAGGATTTGTAAACGGTCTGACATCTGTAAAAATCAAGCTACCGCACATTGAGTGGACAAAAACCGATATTGGCATAGGAGATGCAAAATTCTCTATACCAAAATTTAATATCAACTGGTATAAAACTGGTGGATATTTCACTAAAGCGTCTATGATTGGTGTCGGTGAAGCAGGAGATGAAGCAGTATTGCCGTTGGAAAATAGAAAGACCATGAGCATGATTGCTGACAGTATTATGAAGAACTCTAGCGGAATTGGTATTTCCGAAGAGCAAATGCAAGATGCTGTTGAGCGTGGTGTTGCTATGGCACTTATGAATAACCGGCAAGACGTTAATGTTCAGTGTGTTGCGGAGTTCAAAACGACAGATGAAGCCCTTGCAAGAGCTGTATCAAGAGGACAACAGAAAATTGAGTACAGGATGAAACCTGTACCGTCATATTAAGAGAGCGCAATGCGCTCTCTTTTTTAGAGGTTGAAATGTCAAGATATTATACAAGCATTAATCAAAAACCGACAGTAGATACGATACTTTCTATTACAGAATTTTATCTGGCAACCGGTTCGGAAATCGTTGATTATGATACAGGTGGATGGTCGAGTAGTTTTGTACCTACAAGTTATGCAAACTACTATTTGTGGAATTACAAACGCATTGTATACGCTGATGGTACGTCAGAAAAGACACGACCGACAATTATATGGAACGTAAAAGAAAATGGCGTTTTGGGCAATTTAACGACGTATTACCTTTCTTCTGGCTATTCCAGTGGCATTACCACAAACACTTCTGGTTGGACTAAAGAAATTCCAACGATAAATGCATATAGGCAATATCTTTGGAGATATCAAGTGTTCAAAAAAGAAAACGGTGATAACTACGTTGTTTCTCCGCATATATACGAAACGTATGGAATTAGCGGACATGAAGTAATACTAATGGTTGATGATTTTATCATTCCGTGCCCTGCATCTTTGGAATATGGATTACAAGACGTTTCGGCATCTGAAAGCGGACGTACAGAAGATACAAGGATGCAGAAAAACCGTGTCGGTCAGAAGCGTACATTATCGGTGCAATGGTCGGCTAGAGGATGGAAAGACACAACGTTCTTAATGCAGAAGTTTAATCCGCAATACATTTTTGTATATTACCCAGATATGCTTTCTGGTGATTATGAAGTGCGAGAATATTACACCGGCGACAAGAAAACACCTACTAAATTGTGGTGGGTCGGAAAGAAACTTATGGAGTCGGTGAGCTTTGATATAATTGAGAGGTAAGTATGATTACTGCATCTGATAAATACAAAGAAAATATAAAAAATGGAAACAGAAATTTTGGAGTTTATTCTAAGCTGACGCTTACGGACGGAACAGAAATACCGATTACAAACTCTTGTTTGTGGTCTGGTGGCTTCACGATTGAAGATGCCGTTTCGGAAGATTCCGTATTTCAAATTGGCGGTGCAATCATCAACCAATGTACCGTCATTTTGAATAATATCTACGAAGAATATTCAGATTATGATTTTTACGGTGCAAAACTGGATGCTATCGTAGGCCTTGCGTTAGATGATGGAACCGTGGAAAAAATGCGTAAAGGCATGTTTACCGTATCCGATACAAAATATAACGGATCACTTATCACTTTGACTTGTTACGACAACATGTATCTTTTAGATGTTGCATATGATTCAAAGCTGTTATATCCGGCTAAATTAGAAAGCATTGCTTCGGAAATTTGCAGCTACTGCGGAGTAAAGCTGTCTACAATTACTTTTCCACACAGCGAAGTTATGGTAAATGTAAAACCTATGTCAGATGGACTGACATGTAGAACAGCCCTTATGTGGATATGCCAGTTATGTGGATGCTTTGCAAGATTCAACAACTACGGCGAACTGGAAATTAAATGGTTTGACAGGGCTACGCTTGATAACCCAGAAGATAATCAAGGAAAATACCATTCTATCAACAACTCATTCTCAAAAGACTTATCAACAAACGACATTAAAATTACCGGGTTTAAGGTTGTAGAAAATTCAGACAGCAATTCAGATCCGAAAGAATATTTTGCCGGAACAGATGATTATGTTGTGTCCATTGAGGAAAACGATCTGATAGTAAGCGGAATAGGTGCAGAAGTGGTGGAAAGACTTTCTGATGAATTTATTGGTTTCAAATTCAGAAGCGGTCAAATCACTCACATTGGAGACCCTACGATTGAAGCAGGAGACATTGTTGTTTTTACTGATGAAAAAAACCGGCAGTATAAAATGATCGTTTCCGGTACAACATATACACTTAACGGCTCGCAGACAACCCGATCAAGCGCAGAATCACCGATAAGGAACAATTCGCAGAAGTATTCAAACGGCACCAGAAATTATGCAAAAGCAAAAGATTTGGTGGAAAAAGAAAAAAATGATCGTAAATCCGCAATTGAAGCATTAAACAAGCGTGTCGAGAATGTGGTTGGCTTCTATTCTACTGAAGAAACTAATTCTGCCGGTGGAAAGATTTTTTATATCCATGATAAGCCAACACTGAAAGAATCAAGTATGGCTTGGAAAATGACCGCAGAAGCGATTGCAGTATCTACGAGTAAAGATAGCAACGGAAATTTTGTTTGGACTGCCGGAATCATGGTAAACGGAGATGTAATTGCCAGAATTTTAACCGCAATCGGTGTCAATGCATCGTGGATTAATACCGGAAGTCTCACGGTAAAAGATGATGACGGAAATATTATTTTTTCTGTTGATGTTGATACGAAAGATGTCACGGTTTCTGGCGCAGCCGTAAAGATAAAAGGAAATTCTGTGGAAAAAGCCATAGAAGATATTGAAGGAAATGTTGAGAAAGTAAATAATACTATAGTCGATGTAAAAGAATCAAGCGTGATTGGTTCTGATATTTTCTATGCGCTTTCTGATTCAAACACAGTAGCTCCTACTGATGGTTGGCAGACTAATCCTCCAACATGGGAAGTCGGAAAGTATATGTGGCAAAAAACAAGGTTGTCTTACGGGAACGGTACTACATCTGAAAGCGATCCTGTTTGCATATACGGTTCGAGTGAAAATGGAATAAAAACAATAACGAAATATTTTGCTGTATCTGATTCCATGTCGGTTCCACCGGAAGATTCGGAGTTCGCAACCACGAAGCCGATTCCAACAGAAGATAAAAAGTATCTTTGGGTATATGAGAATGCTGTATATACAGATGGATTGATTGTAAACACGGCAAAGAAAACTATCGGATATCAAGGTGTTTCTATTAACGAAATCACATCTTATTATCTGGTTACAGATAAATCGTCTGGAATAACAAATCATACATCTGGGTTTCTCTTAAAAATCCAGTATCCTACGGCAAAAAAAAGATATCTGTGGAATTATGATATTGTATCTTACTCAAACAGCACTGTAAACATTACAGCACCTAGAATTATCGGAATTTACGGTAACACCGGAAGAGGTACAAAGAGCGTAACGGAACAGTATTACCTGTCTGATTCATCATATTCCTTATCTGGCGGTGAATGGGATTTTATATATCCGGACTGGGTTTCTGGTAAATACATCTGGACGAGAACACACATCGTTTTGGATGACGATTCTACCATAGATACGGAGCCTACACTTGCAAAAGGAATCAATACAGCCAATGAAAATGCGGTAGACGCAATAGAAAAGGCAGAGAACAGCGACCCGTTCATCACTGGAACACAAACACATAATACAAGCCAGTGGAAAGGAAATGCACCATTTTCATCACTGAAAGATGGTCAAAAGATTACATACTGGCTACCGTTTTCCGGAATTGGTGAAGCATCTCTTAACCTTAGTTTGGCAAATGGTGGAATGACAGGGCTTGTGAGCATATATTATGGCGGCACAACACCGCTGTCTACACAATATCCGGCTGGTTCTATCATTAGAATGGTATATAGAGATGGAGTGGACATTGCAGGCAGAAAATACACCGGTTGGTGGTGCGATGCGAACTATGATACTGGTGATACTTTCGACAAAACCAAGTATGCCGCTGAGATAAAGGCAAGCAGTGCTATATCAGCAGGAACTCTGATTGTTGGAAATTCAAGCGGATATCATCCGTTAAATGACGGAACCGACTTTGATATATCCTATCCGGTTCTGTTCGCAAATTCTGCAATAGAAAAATATGCCACAGGAACAGATAACTATACCGTGATAGCTTTTAATGTAAACGCCACACAGAAAGTTACATTATCGCCGTACATGGCGGTATATTTACAAGGTGTTCTGGATGGCAGCAGATTCAAACCAGTTTCAAAGCAACCGCTTGTACAGACTGTACCAACCACAATGGACGGTTATTACTACATGCTTGTAGGAATTGCTTATGCTCCCGATACGATTATGCTGCAAGCGGAACATCCGATATACCGTAATCTTGGAGGTAAATTTCAAAAAATGGGAGCCACCGCAGACGAAACTATCTTGCAATGGTGCAAAAACAATGATTTGACATATATTGATGGTGGAAAGATATATGCAAAATCTGTAACATCGCAGGAGATAGATACAGAAGAGTTGTTTGCACATAAAATATCTGCAACAAATATGTCAATTACCGGAGAAAGCCAAGTTGCAGGATTTCATATTTCTGGTAATCAACTTTATACGCTTAACGGCACAAGAGGTGAGCTTTATTTTGGAGAAAGTGATGATAATTTAAACCTCATAGAAATCAAAGAATTCATTTCTGGCTCTGGTTATGACACATACTTTTCCGTTGATAACGTTGGACAAGTTTCATGTAACGAATTGACGGTTCAAAACGGTGGCAATGCTAATATTGGTGGAAAAATTACCGCAGATAGCATTGTTTCATCGAAGGTAATGATTGCAAATGATCGTCAGAAAGATAACTACGAATGGAAAAATGTTGATACGGTAAACAATTCTCTTACCGCCGCACTTGTTGTGGATCCATATACTGCCGAGGTACATATGCGGAATCTTCCAAAAGGTGAATTTGATTTGGAAAATAGCAACGGATGGTATAGGTATGGCAAGAGAACGTTTATCAAATTGAACGGAGAATTTGTCGGTGCTGTTGAAAGCTGTCCATATCCACCGCAAGGAAACACCGTATACCAGTGGGTAATGCTTCTTAATGCCGCAGAAGGAACTTGGTGGCCTGGTTTTATGGAAATAACAATGGACGGTTCGGTTTCGTTCAGAACAGTAACGGCTCTTGGTGTTACTGAATTGTTTGAATGTACTGGTACTGGTTTTCGAGTATATGGTTATATTGACTTTTTTAATGGTTGATACACGGGCAAATCTATGTGGGAATGAGCCGTTTGCTTAGGAGGTGGGCGGCAGTACCACTGCCCGTTTTTTTAAAAGATAGGAGTGATTTTTAATGGCAACATATAACGTACATGCAGGACACAACCCGGAGGGTAAAATTGCTTGTGGCGCATCGGATTTATTGAACGAATCCAGAGAAAACAGATTGGTAAAAGGCGAACTCATCAATTATCTGCGCCAGTACGGAAACACCGTATATGATTGTACGGAGGATAACGGCAGGGGCAAGATGGACGTGCTTGAGAAAATCGTAAAAAAATGCAATGCGCATACTGTTGACTTTGACTTCTCGCTGCATCTTAATTCTGGCAGAAACGATGATAACGGAGATAGTAAGCAAGGCGGTGTAGAAGTACATATAAATGCTGACAACAAGGGAAAGAAAGCTGTTGCTGAACGTATTTTATCAAGAATGGAAAGTATAGGTTTCAAGAGACATGGAACAGGAATTGTTATTAATCCAAACTTATACGTTCTGAATCATACAAACGCGCCGGCATTGCTTATTGAAATCTGCTATGTTGATGATCGTGACGATTACAATCAGTATAATAAAGTCGGCTATAAATCCGTTGCAAAAGCAATTGCGGAGGGAATTATGAATACAACTATTTCAAACGGAATCAAGGACGGCCTGGCAGACCAGAAAGCATCTGACGGTAACTGGTACTATTACAGAAACAACCAGGTAGCGGCAGACTACACCGGGCTTGCGCAAAACGTGAACGGCTGGTGGTATGTCCGGAACGGTGCGGTTGATTTCGGAGTAAATACCGTAGCTCAGAATGAGTATGGCTGGTGGAAGGTAACCAATGGAGCTGTTGATTTTAGCTACACCGGAATTGCTCAGAATGAAAACGGCTGGTGGAGAATCGAAAACGGAAAAGTAAACTTTGATTTTAACGGTCTGGCTAAGAACGAGAACGGATGGTTCTATCTGAAGAATGGAGCTGTTGATTTTAGCTACACTGGATTGGTTCAGAATGACCAAGGAATCTGGCTTGTGCTCAACGGAGTCGTTGACTTTAACTACACCGGAGATGCAACATGCAAGGTTGTAAATGGAAAAGTTCATATTGATTAATGATTGAGGGGCATTTTGCCCCTCTTTTTTTATTGCCATTTTTCAATGTGTGTGCTATTATTTCTATAAACTATTCAATTAATCGGAGGGGATAAAATGAAAAAGAAAGTTGTATTTTTATTATGCTCAGTGTTGGCTATTTCTTCTTGTTTTATCGGATGTGGCAACAAAACAGCATCAGAGCCAAAAACAAATGATATTCAAAAAGAAGTATCTGCAAACAAAGAAGAAGCAGCAGAAGAAAAGGAAGAAGCAAAAGAGGAATCAAACAAGGATTTTGATGGTTCTAGTTTTTCGGACATGGGTTCTGGAACATTCTTTATTTCAACACCTAGTGGAACGTCTCAAGATGGAAATGTTCCTGTGTTTTTGAAAGATGCCGGAACATTAATGACAGAAGTTGGGTATAGTTCTAGGGAAATGGACGGTACACATCTTACATATTTTTACATTGACGGAATGGAAAATGATAAAGACCAGATTTCCGATACTGACGGTAGTTTGATCGTTAATGGAGATATGCTTTCAGAGGGTACACACACTGTAGAAGCGGTGCAATATGATACTGACGAACCCACTGGAAATGTAATAACATACAAATCTGCTTCTTATGAAGTAAAATAATAAAGGAAAAAGAGCAACTGTTATTGGTTGCTCTTTTTTTCTTCTTTTGCCAAATTATCGACAAAATTTCCTCATTTGTTCGCATAATCTATATTATACTAGCTGATATCAAAAATCAATACTTGAAAATAAAGAACATACGTTCTATAATAACGGTATCGCTATCTTAGAACGTGCTTGTCAGAGGGGGAGCTGCATGGATTATAAGGAAGAATTAATCAAAATGATAAATAAAATTGAAAATGCAGGTACGTTGGAGTACCTGCACACTTTCATAAAACGTTTTCTTGAGAGGTGGGGGTGACTCACTTCTCTTTTTCTGTGGATATCATCATGTCAATAATTCCAAGAACTATTTTTTGATCTCTTTCATTTAATAAGAAGAACTTTTCCATAATATCCAAATCTTTGTTTGCTTCAAAAGAATTTAATTCTTTTCTCTTTTTAACATCAAATCCCATAAGCCACATAGCATCTACATTTAATACTTTACCCATTTTGGCACTGCTTATGTTAGACGGAGCATGTGATCCGTTAACATATTGGCTTATTGATGCTTTACTTACACCAGATTTATCTGCCAGTTCTTGAGGCTTCATATTAGCTTCTGATAATGCCTGTCTTAATCTTTTTGATGTTATTTCGTTTTTCAATTTTATTTCCTCCTTTCTTGTTGATGGTTCAATCATAACACAAAGGTGTTAAACTTTCAACACATAAGTTAAAATTAATTTAACTTTTTTGTTGACAAAATAGTTAAACGATGTTAAACTACAAACATGATAAACGAAAGGAGGTCAAACAAATGCCATTTGAATACAATAAGTTAAAAGGAAGAATTGTAGAGATGTTTGGAAGCCAAGGTAATTTTGCTGATAAAATCGGGCTTTCTGAAAATTCTGTTTCCAGAAAGCTTAATTGCAAAATCGGGTTTTCCCAGAGCGACATGGTTAAATGGGGTGATATACTTGGCATTTCTCAAGAAGAATATGCAGATTATTTTTTTAATTAAAAAGTTAAACGTCATTTAACTTAAAGGTGGTGAGAGAAATTAAGATGCTACATTATAGCGTCCTAGACGCAATACCAATAACCATATTCGTTGTGGTTACATGCTTAATGTCATATTGGCATGGAAAATCGGAACATGGTCTTGGTATACCAGGAGTTATTTACACTATAGTTTTGGGAACATTAGGGCAGATTCTTGCAGGATTTTTCCCAATGATACTGCCGTAGACGATAGTAATTTTGTTGATTCATCTTTGTCGCGTTTTATAACGGCTTCATTCAGTTTTTTGAATTGTTCCCAGTATTCTTCTGGTGAATAGAGGAAAAGATGATTGTAAGATTGCATGTATTCTACTCTTTCTGATTGGTAATCAGCATTGATCTGTTTAGAAGCTGACTCCAAAAAAGAACTGAATACAGCTTCCTGTTTCTGATAATAGGAAAGTTGCTTTTGATAATCCAATTCGAGTTTTCGGATTTTTGAGTTGTGATAGTTGTTTAGTATCGTGACAAGGACTGGTGAAACAATGGCTACAACAAGTGTTATGCCAGAGATCACATAAGACCAATCAAAATTATTTGAGTTTAACATGTGTAACCTCCCAAAATTATGTTTCACTAATTATACCACGGAAACAAAACGAGCAAAAGGTTAGATTGAATTTTAGAAAAGGTGGTGAGAAAAAAAGTGGAAATGTTTGAAACTCTTGAGCACAGAGAAAAAGAAGAACTTCTGGATATTTACTGGAACATCATTGACAACGTATGGGACAGAAGAATAGGGCGAAAACCAATCGGATTTGATTGGCTGCCTGATAGTTCAAAAAGTTTCGGTAAAAAAACCAAATCCTCAATATTAAAACCATACGTTAAAAAAATAGAGGATATGACCACACCGAAAGAGCGCAAAAAATATCTCGATGTGGTTATCCAGAAGTGCATGACAGAACCGGAATTTGAAGAACGGTGGAAATTACTGGAATCAATGCATTAGGCAATGGAAACTATCAGGGCAATTACAGCGACGATTACGGCGAGAAAATCAACGAGCTTATCCATGACATACCGTTTCAGATTTTGGCTTTGAAATTCTTTAAAGTAGATTCCTGAAGCTTCTAAGCGGAAAGCAGTTTGTGAATGGTCGCCAAATGAAATCAATCCGTTTTCATGAAGATTTCGGATTGATACGAGATATTCGGTTTTAGACATACCTGAAATTTGAAAAATTTCGCTCCAGTCGTAGAAATCGTTTGGAAGTGTTGGCGTTGTCGATTTGATTATTTTTAGTAGTTTTATATCATTTTTAAAAATCATTGCATGAATCCTCCGATTTTTTTTGAACAATTATATCACAGAAAGCAGGTGAAGAACAAATGAACGAATTACAGATTTTTAATTCAGAAGAGTTCGGTGAAATCCGAACGATTGAAATTGACGGTAAACCGTATTTTGTGGCTACTGATGTAGCAACAGCACTTGGATATGTAAATCCAAGAAAGGCAGTAAACGACCACTGCAAGGGAGTAACGAAACGTGACACCCCTACATCTAGTGGTGTTCAATCAATGTCATACATAAATGAGGGAGATTTGTACCGACTCATTATGAAATCAAAATTACCGTCAGCAGAGAAGTTTGAAAGTTGGGTGATGGATGAAGTTCTCCCAACCATCCGCAAAACAGGTGGCTATCGAAAACCGATGTCAACAGCGGAACAGATTAAACTTCTGGCACTTGGAAACACGGAACTGAATGAGCGTGTTACTGACGTTGAGAAAAAGATTGATTCTTTGGAGAATGACATGCCACTGTACGGCTGCGAGATTGATGATATCAAAAATCACGTTAATCGCAAGGTTGTAAATGTGCTTGGTGGAAAGACAAGTGAAGCATACAGAGATGGAAGTATTAGAAGTTCAGTATTTAAAGATATTTACCGCCAGCTGAAGCGTGAGTACGGTTGCGTAGCATCTTATAAATCAATCAAGAGAAAATGGATTGATGATGCTCACGATCTCATAAGCAACTATGAAGTTCCGAAAGTGCTTGAGGAACAGATCAGAGATGCAAATGCTCAGATACGGCTTGTGTAGGTACATTTAATAAGGAAGAAAGAGGTAAAAAACATGAAATGGTTTTCGAATTTCACATTAGTGTTGTCCATCTCTGCTCTGGTTTTATCCATTGTTTCTTTGGTTATTTCAATAGCAAGGGTACTACTATAGCAGCAATAGACACACTTATAGAAATGATTGTGCACACAAAAGATGTTCTTGAAGATTTTTTTGCAGACTTAGCTTCACTTTTAGTAAGCTCCAAAAGTTGCTCCATATCTTTTTGAGATTTATCAAGATTTGCGATTTGCTTCTCTAATAATTCTCTTGGAGATTCGCCCGGTTCGTATTCCGGTGTGATTTTTGGTAGTTCAGTAATAGGTGTGCCAAGTTCGTTAATAGAAAAGTATTTGTTTTTCATAAGCAATCCTCCACTTTTTAGAGGATTATACCACAAAAGGAAGTGATAGGAAAATGAAACAGCCAAAACGGTTGACCAGAGAACAGAAAGTAATTCTTTCGGCACAGGGGCTTGTAGCTGATAACTACATGCTTGAGAAAGAAACAGAATTTTATCTGGTCGTAGTACATAAATCCACCGGGAAATCCAGACGGATAGATAAATATGCAGGAGGAAAATACAGATGATAGTAACAAATCCAAATGACTTAATGCTAGTTGAGTCACAGATTCTCAACGCACTCGGAAAAGAGTTCGTAATTGAGGATGGAAAAATTACAGGAATTGTAGGTGCAGGAGAATAATGGGAACAGCATTTACAGAACTTAGAGATGAAATCAAAAAATCAAAGATTTTTGGTTCATATGAAGCAAGCGTGCGCCGTGGAGATATGCCATCAGAAACACGGACAGCATTAAGAAGTGCCGTTAGCTTGCATGAGATGGATAATGTTGATTTCTTAGACCTGTTTGAAAAAACAGCAAGAGAACACATGTTAGAAGTGTTAGACACGATGCTTCGTGTAGATATTTTAGTTGAAAGGGGATAAAAATGAAAATTGTATTGAGAAAACTCATTGTTGATAACTTCATGGCATATCCACATTCCGAGTTTGATTTCTTCAACAGAACAGTAGTTTCCGGCAGAAATGGAATCGGTAAATCAACCATTGCCACAGCCTATACATGGCTGATGTTCGGATGTGATTACCAGTTAAAGGATAATCCGTCAGTACGAAGAGTTGTTGGTGGTAAGTCAGTAGACGACATGGACGTTTCGGTTACTGCCGTATTGGATATTGATGGTAAGGAAGTGACTGCCAGAAAGGTCCAGAAACGCAAATACAAAAAAGATGGTGTCGGATATTCAGATGACAACACATATTTCATCAATGAAGTGCCGAAAACCCTCAAGGCATTTAATGAATATTTTGAAATTGACATGAACCTGTTGAAAATGTGCAGCAGTCCTGGAGCATTTCTGAATCAGAAAACAGCAGATATGAGAAGCTATCTGTTTGGAATGGTTGAAAATGTCAATGATCTGGACGTGGCAAAAGAAAATGCTGAACTTTCTGCAATTACAGATTTGCTTGAAAAATATTCTGCTGATGAATTAACAGCAATGAATAAGGCAGCAAAGTCAAAAATTGATAAGGAATTGCCAATCATTGACGGACAGATCAAAGAAAAACAGCGTGACATTCAGTTGAAATCAGACGTTGATGTGGCAGAACTGGAACTTCTGAAAAATACGCTGTCTGAACAGTTGGAGGGCAACATCAAGAAACAGACGGATGCAGAAGCGTTAGAAAATGATTTGCAGGACAAGGCACAAGGTGTTTTGGATTTGAAGTTCGAATTAAGTGGTTTACAGACACAGGCAAACGACAAAAATACGGAAAAAATCCGTGAGGTACAGCACAAAATCAATGATGCAAATGCATTTGTAGATTCTATCCATGATGAAATCAGAAAAAATGGAGTTGCTGTTGACCGGATTAAGTCAGAGATCAGCGAAAAAGATTCTGCCAGAGAACTGTTGGCAAAGAAGTGGGTAGCTGTCAACAATGAAAAATTCGATGATAACTCAACCATTTGTCCGACATGCCACAGAGACTTGCCAGACGAAGAAATTAAACGTCTTGTTTCAGAGTTTGCGGAAAGCAAGAAGAAACGTCTTTGTGAAATCGAAGCAAAAGGAACTGCGTTAAAAGAGGAAATCGAGAAATCAAAACCAGTTCTTGCAGAACTTGAATCTGTGGCAGAAGAGAATATGAAAAAGCTCAATTCAGTGCTTTCAAAACTGGACGAATATAACAAGCAGTTAGATGCAATCCCGAAAGTTGTTGATATTTCAGATACAGATGAATACAAAAAACTGTCTGCTGAGATTGATGCAAAAGAAGCAGAATTGCAGAAATCAATGAAAGTTGATGACATGCGTGGTCAATTGAAGCTGGAAGAAAACGAGATACGCAGAAAATTGTCTGAATGTGAAAGCCAGATTTCAAAGTCCGACACATCCGCAGACGAGCAGCGTCTTGAAGAACTCCGTGATCGTAGAATTGATATGGAGCAAAAAAAGTCAGATGCAGAAAAGATTCTTTATTTGCTTGGTGAACTGGAAAAGGCTAAAAATCAGAAGTTATCTGCCGAAATAAACAAACATTTTGAAACCGTTCAGTGGCAGCTGTTTGAAGTGAATAAATCTGGTGGTTACAAATCAGTATGCATACCTACTGTTGATGGAAAATCTATTCTTTCAACCATGAGCAATAAAGGCAATCAGATCATCGGTAAGGTTGATATTTGCAATTCGATTCAGAAAATCAATGATTTATCCGTACCTGTATTTTTGGATGATTCTGAATCATTGGATGTTAGCAACAAAGAACGGGTTTCAAAATCTGCCGAATGCCAGTTAATCATGCTGGAAGTAACAGATAGCAGTAGGTTGCCAGTAATGGAGGGATAATGGCAGGTGTTGGAATTGGCTGGAATTTAAAACAACCAGACGCGAGATGCATGAAATGCAAAAGATGGAAAAGTGCCGATAATTCTAAAGGATATTCAAATTATAAAACACCAGGAATGTGCACACTTTCATATTGCGAAAAAGATTTTCGAAAAAAGAGAGGTAATAAAAAATGAGTAAAGAATTAGAACTTGCAAGAGAGCTTGTCAAACAGCTTGAAGAAGCAGAAAACGCAAAAAAGATCATACTTTCAGAACTAAATCCGGGTGATGTGTTTAAAATCGGAGAACATGATTTTATTGTTCTGAAACATGATTTCGATACGACAACCGTGATCTCAAAAGGTTTCATGGCAGAAAATGTTGTATTTGATGAAAATACACGAGATTACAACAAGTCGAATTTAAAAAAAGTTATTGAAAACGAAATTCAACCGATTATTGAATCCGAAGTCGGCTCCAAAAACATTGTGGAACACGAAGTTGAACTTACATCCGTTGATATGCAGCACGAATTTTGTAATTGTAGTTGCAAAGTAAGACCTATTACGTTTGATGAAGCAAGAGAATACAACAATTTGCTTGCCGACAAAAGCCTTGATGACTGGTGGTGGACATGCACACCGTGGTCTACTGCTGATAGAGGATTAAAGTATAGCATGTCCGTTGTTTCTCCGTCCGGCAATTTCAACTACCTCAACTGTTACGGCAGCGGCGGTGTTCGCCCGGTTTGTATCTTAAAATCTAATATCTTTGTATCGAAAGGGGATAAATAATTATGGGAAAGAGAATTACTGAAAATGATATTGCAGAATTAATCAGCAGAGTTGAAACATTGGAGAAAAAGTTGGGTGTAAATCATATTCCGAAAGGATTAAAAATCGGAGATGAATTTGAACTTGCAGACATAAACTGGAAAATCCTTGATATTACGGATGCTGGATATATGTGCATTGGTGACTCATTAGGAGATAAAAAGTTTGATGAAAACTCAAGTGACTGGAAAAAAAGTAGTTTGAGAAGTTATCTCCACACAGAGTTCTATAAAAAGGTTTCCAAAGAGATTGGTGAGGATAATATTGTTGCTTTTAAAAGAGACCTGTTGTCTCTTGATGGACAGGAAGAATATGGGGAAACAGATGATTTTGTATCTCTTTTGACGGTTGACGAATACCGAAAATACAGAAAATTCATTCCGAATACTGATGAATGGTGGTGGCTCATTACACCGTGGAGCACACCTTGCAATAATTATAAATCGACAGTCGCCGTTGTTTCTCCGTCCGGCAATGTCAACGGCAGCCTCTGTCGCAACTACCGCGGTGTTCGCCCGGTTTGTATCTTTTCCTCTTCAATCTTTGAATCAGAGGAATAAGTAAATGGCCGAATCAGACTTAAAAGTAATTTTGAAAGCAAAAGATCTGGCAGAACATACATTGCGTGTAACTTCAAATTGCAATAGATATCCAAAGAAATACAGATTTTCACTGGTAGACAAAATGCAGAATAAGGCACTTGAAATCTATGAATATCTGTATGAAGCAAATCGAACCGATTTGAAGTATTACCGGAGAGAGCGGTCAGAATTACAGACTAAAGCCATAACTCACTGTGATGAACTCCTGTTTTACATTGAGTTATCAATGAAACTGAATATTATCAACACAAGAAGTATGGAATATTGGTCAAAAATGGTTTCGGATATCAAGCATATGGCGATTGCTTGGAGAACGAAAGATAAAAGCAGATAATTTTACTGGTTATGTACTGTATAAACCGTTGTTTCTCCGTCCGGCAATATCAACAACAACAACTGTAACAACAACAACGGTGTTCGCCCATTCTGTATCACACAGACAGTAAGAGTAGGCAATAAGCCGAAATCAGAAAAAGATACAAAAAAGTGCATGACCATTCCGAAAAGGATAAATACAAAGGATTTTTTACAATGGATAAAGATGTTATATGTGATTTTGGAAACCTGTATAGAGCTTATAAGAAAGCTAAAGCAGGCAAAGGATTTAATGGCAGCAGTGCTAAATTTCAAATAATGAACCTTGAGGGATTACACATTTTGAAAGAGCAGCTTGAAAATCAGACTTACCGGATGAATCCGTACAATGAATTTAAGGTATATGAGCCTAAAGAAAGAGTGATTAAGTCCTGCTCATTTAAAGATAAAGTGGTACAGCATTGCTTATGCGATAATTTGTTGCATCTAAAATTAGCAAATGAATTTATTCGAACTAATTATGCCGGGCAGATAGGAAAAGGTACACATTTTGGAATGGATTGTTTAAAAGAGCAAATGTTGGATTTTTATAATCAACATGGAATTGATGGCTGGATTTTAAAATGTGATATTACAAAATTTTTCTATCAAATAGATCACGATATTTTAAAAGATATTGTTGATTACTATTTCCAGGATGACTATACGAAATGGTTGAATCATTTGTTGATTGACAGTACATATGGTCTTGGGCTTCCGTTAGGTAATCAAGCCGCACAGGTATACGCATTGTTGATGCTGAATGGATTAGATCACTTTGTGACCGGAGAACTCGGAATAAGTTTTTATGGAAGATACATGGATGATTTTTATTTAATCCATTCAAACAAAGAATATTTGAAATGGTGTCTTGAATGTATAAAACAATTCGTGAATAGCATTGGTTTATCGCTTAACGGTAAGACACAAATAATTCCATTTAAAAACGGACTGTTATTTACAGGATTTCATCATTACATAACAAAAGACGGAAAATACATAAGAAAATTGAATGGCGTAAACAAAAGAAGAATACGAAAAAAGATTAGAGTTTGGGCGAAACTTGTCAATTCTGACAAAATGTCAGAGCAAAAATTTTATGAAAAATATAATGCTTGGAAAAATCATGCAATGCATGGTAATTGCATTAAATTATGTCATTCAATGGATTTATATGTTAAGGAGGTACTCAAACATGAGCAAATTTAAAATCGGAGACAGAGTGAAAGTTAAAGACGATTTTTTAACAACATACGATATTAAGGGTAAACCTGGCACCGTCATATTCGAATACAAAACTGACTGTTTAGTAAAATTTGATGACTTCCATGATGGCGGTAATGGAACTATGTACGACAAGGATATTGATGGAACGCATCTTTCTGGCAAACAGTGCTTATATGTGGACAAAGCTAATATTGAAAAGATAGCACCAGAAACCATCGTTATTTACAAAAAAGATAGACAGGTGATTGCACTTGATAAATCGACAGGAAAGAAAGCCATTGCACGTTGTAATCCGGAAGATAAATTTGATTTCAACATTGGTGCCAGATTGGCATTTGAACGGTTAACCAGTTCAGAGCCAAAAGCAGATAATAGCATTAATGATGCAGCAAAAGAAGTATACAAACTTTATAAATCTTTTGTTGATGCAGGATTTACAGAAAATGAAGCATTTCGGTTATTAATTAACATCACAATCGGAGGTATGAAATAATGGCAGAGAACACAGCAGTAGCAGAGAACACAGCAGTAGCAGAGAAAAAGGCTTTTACCACTTCATTAAGCGAGTGGAGCAATACAATTACGGGTCTTATTGTGAATGATTATAAGGCTTGTGGAATGGAATTAGATGATTATTCAAAAGAGTGCGCTATTGAAGCCATGACAAGTATTTTTAATCTTGTGAAAAACGACCCGAAATCCGATATGGGTAAATTAGATACAAGTAATCTGACTGGAATTGTAAAAAGATGTGCGAATCTTAAACTGAATGCGAGTGCATATCCTAGAGAGTGCTACTTCCAGTTAAGAAATGTAAATGTAGGAAAAGACCCACAGACAGGTAGAGATATCTGGCAGAAACAGGTTGAAATGGGTATTGAGGGTAATGGATATGATTCATTACTTTCCAATTACGGCAAGAATGTAAAACAGGTGTATCCGCACTGGATTGTAAAAGAGGGAGATAAATACATCCCGCCAAAACACAAAGGATTATCAGTTACAGAACCGGAATGGGAAGAAAAAGGATTATCAAGCAAAGCCGTAAGGGTTGTTTATCCGGTAATGCTTACTGACGGAACAGTAACGTATCTTTCTGCTGATCGTGACAGCGTTAAAATCAATCTTCTTGCACATGTAAAACAGAACATGATGAATGCTACTTTTGGAATCTGTGCGGACAGATATAAGGCTACAGAGAAGCAGAAATCAGAAATCAAAGATAAGAAAAATGAGGTTCTGAACGCTTTGAGAGCGTGTAAAACAGTTGATGAAATGCTTGAGTGTGAGATTGCAAAACCTTTTATCAGCGGTGCATGGTTAGATACACCAGAAAGCATGATTCAGAGAAAAATGTGCAACAATGCCATTAGAAAATATCCGAAAAATTATGATCCAATGGCAAGACAGGCAATTCTTGAGATGGATGATATTTACAAAACTGCACAGGCAGAAATTGAAGAAAACGAAAATTCTGTTGATTTTATCGAAGCTGATGCAGAAGTTGTAGCAGCAGAACCAGAGAACACTGTTCCGGATTTTATGAAAGGTGAGTAAGTATGACACTAGAAGAGCGTGTGATCGTTGAAACTTACACAGGCTACTGCATGACAAGCGGTGACGAAAGAGATGCGGTGTATAAATACATGCAAAAACTTCTTGGCAGACCGGTTTATACACACGAATTGGCTCAAAAATCTGTTGTGAATAAATTGCACGAAAAGAGCAAAGCAGATTTTATTGAATTATGCAAAGGAAAGTGAGGTGGTGTAGATGTTTTTGAGAACGATAGGAACTGGAAGTTCTGGAAACTGCCATTTACTCACGACAAGCAGTGGAGAAACACTTATCCTTGATTGTGGTGTTCCGATTTCTGAAATCAAAAAAGGGTTGGATTGGAATATTAAAAATGTGGTTGGGTGCATAGTCACTCATCGGCATGGAGATCATAGCAAATCTGTTTACAATTTAAGAAAAATAGGAATAAAAGTAGCAACACCATACTTGTCCAATGACGAATATTCACTTGTCAGGCTCTATTTCGACCATACAAGATTTCGAGTGATTGCATTTGAACTTACTACGAAAGATGGAAAATGGACGCACACAAACGCAGACGGAAGTGAATGCCCTTGCTATGGATATGTTATATCGCATCCAGAAATGGGAAAACTTCTGTATGTGACGGACACTGAATTTGTCAAATGGAGATTTGATGATTTAAACCATATTTTACTTGGTGTTGACTACGACAAAAATATGGTTGATATGAACAATCCGGCAAAAGCAAGCCATGTTCTCAGAGGTCATATGAGCATTGATACGGCTTGTAAATTTGTTGAAGCAAACTATTCTCCAGATGATGTTCAGAACGTAATCATGTGCCATTTATCAGGAGAAAATGCAGATAAGGATAACTTTATCGAACAAATGAAAAAAGTTGCTATACAGTCAAATGTGGGCGTTGCAGAGCCGTGCAAAGAATGGGAACTACACAATCCAAGTGTTGCACCATTTTAAAGGTGATTAATATGTACAACGAATGCAAAAATTGCAGAGATAGAACGTCAGAATGCCATGCTACATGCGTTAAGTATTTTATGTTCACTCTGAAAAACGATGAAACTAAACGGCGCAGACAGGAAGATTATATGCGTAGCTGCTTCACCTTTGAAAGCGTTATGCGTGCCGTTTATGACAAGAATAATATTCACCATGCCGATTATGGCTATTGTGTGAGAACTAAAAGGAAAAGAGGTATGACATGAATAAAGTAACCTTGATCGGACGCCTTACACGCGATCCAGAAGTGAGATATTCACAGGGAGAAAAGCCGATGGCTATTTCCAGTTACAGCCTGGCAGTAGACCGAATGTTTAAAAGAGGCGGAGAACAATCCGCTGATTTTATTAACTGTAAAGCATTTGGAAAACAGGGTGAATTTGCTGAAAAATATCTGAGAAAAGGTATGAAGATTGCGGTAACTGGTCATATTCAGACTGGCAGCTACACGAACAGAGACGGAAACAAGGTGTATACGACCGATGTAGTTGTAGAGCAGCATGAATTTTGCGAAAGCAGAGCAGAATCTGCTAACAATTCTGGTTATGCACCGGCACAGCAGCCACAGCCATCTCCGACACCTGTAAGTTCTGCAAATGATTTTATGACGATTCCAGATAACATGGAAGAGTTACCATTCAATTAGAGGTGAAGATATGGGTAAACACACTATTGATGAATTGCACCAGTGGCAGGCATTGCCACTGAGTGTAAAAATCAGAATGACAAAAGAACGTATCAGAAACTGGATTAATGAGTTTGGCGAAGATGGAGTATATGTAAGTTTTTCCGGCGGTAAGGACAGCACCGTTCTTCTTGATCTGGTAAGGAAAGATTATCCAGAAGTTAAAGCCATGTTTGTAGATGTACCCACTCAATATCCAGAATTGAAACAGTTTGTTATGACTTTTAAAAACGTTGATATCGTGAAGCCCAAGATTTCATTTGTGGAAGTTTGTGAAAAATATGGATTCCCGTTGATTAGCAAAGAAGTTTCAAACTGTGTGAGCGGTGCGAGAAAGTATGTTAAATACCTTGACAGTCAAAAATCTAACAAAACAATCTTAACAGACAGACAGACGGTGCCGTATGCTTGCTACATGGCAGACTTACTAGGAATAGACAGGAGAACAGACAAGCAGAACGAAAAGTACAAGAGTTTACAGATGGGAGTTATCCCTAGCGATTCAGAGTTTAGACTTCGAAGATTAAATGGTGAATTGACTGATAAAAGCGGAAATTATAGTCAGTTCAATCAAGAAAAATATAAATTTTTTCTTGATGCACCGTTTGAGATAAGTGAAAAGTGCTGTGATGTCATGAAGAAAAATCCAGCGCACAAATATGAAAGAGAAACGGGCAGGAAACCATTCGTTGCAACAATGGCAACAGAAAGTTCATTGAGAGCCAAAAAGTGGATGCAAGAGGGATGTAACGCATTTGATGCGAAACATCCTCATAGTAAGCCGATGACTTTTTGGACGGAACAGGATGTGTTGCTTTACATCAAAGAAAACAACTTGCCTATTTGTTCGGTTTATGGCGAAGTAGTCACAGATTATGAAGCTATGGGGCAATGTGAGAATCAGATGTCATTTGCTGATTTTGGGATTTTTGACAAGGAAAGACCGTTGCTGAAAACCACAGGCTGTCAAAGAACCGGTTGTGTACTGTGCGGATTCGGATGCCACTTAGAGAAAGAAAGCAGATTTGAACTTTTGAAGCAAACGCATCCTAAATTTCACAATCTGCTGTATATATTGAAAAACAATGGTGTTACATACGCAGAAGCCATTGACTGGGTGAATGAACACGGTGGATTTAACATTAAATATTGAGGTGAAACATGAAAAAAAATAAGGAACAGTTGCAGCAGGAAGTAGCATATATCCGGCGGTTTGTGAATGGGGATTCCAGAGATGTGGCAGTAAAAGCGAGAGTAATAGAAGAACCGGATGAATTTGGAGATGCATTTATCGTTTGCCCATGCAGAGCGGTATCACAGGTTAGTGAGATGCATAGAAACAGATATATTTATTGCTGGAAATGCGGGCAGAAATTAGATTGGAGTGATGTGAAATGAGATTGATCGATGCGGATGCAATGCTTTTAAGAGTAGACTTAATAGGCACAAATAAATTCGGGATGTTGGATGAAGATATTAGAGAATTTATCAGTGAACAACCAACAGTCGATATAGAACCTATGTTACCTTTTGATTGGAGCAAAGTGCCGGTTGATACGCCGATTTTGGTTAGAGATCATGAAAGTGCTTTATGGCGAAAAGCGCATTTTGCGAAATACAAAAACAATAAAATCTATACTTGGTTTGGCGGTAGAACATCGTGGTCCGGAACAGGAATGGTTGAGTGGAAATATGCAAAACTGGCAGAGGACGGTGATAAAAATGAAATGGAATAGGCATGCAATCCATGTGATTAAAGGGGCATCTATTCATCCAGGTCTTAACGAAATTGTAAGGGTTGTGAATGAAAATGCATATTTGCTTTGTGAAGCAGTTAAAAAGATTGATGATTTAAGCAATGAATTAGAGGAACTTAAAGGAAAGTTGAATAATGAGCATTAATTACAAAAAAGTTTTTGCTATGAAAGCAGAAAGAGAAAAGCGTATTAGGGCTATCTGCCCGTCAATTCCATGCACAAGCGGTATATATGCGTTTTATCGGTTAGATGAGGCAGGCATCCGCAGGAGTTATGTAGGGCAGGCCGTGAACCTTTTAGAGAGGTGTGCTTCACATCTTGCTGAGTACGATCATATAGCATTGAGCCTTAAAAAACATGGTTTTTTCAGTAAAGAAAATCCTTATGGTTGGAAGTTGACATACAAAACATGCTCAAAGTCGGAGATGGATGATTTGGAAGTTTCTACAATTAGGCAGTGGGCGGATGCCGGATTTCAGATGTATAACGTAACGGCAGGCAGCCAAGGCAAGGGTAAACAGGTGACCGGTCAGTATAAACAACCAAGAACGTACTCAGAGGGCATACAGCAAGGTAAAAAGGTGTTAGCCAGGGAATTATCATCTATCGCTGAAAAACACCTTAAAATCGACTTGAGAGCGGATAAGGCGAATAATAAGGTATCGCAGAAGCAGTATGAGAAGTTTATGGATTTATTGAAAGTGGGCGAATCAGAATGACAGTGAAAAAGTTTTTAAATTGGCTCAAGCCAAACAAGCCATTTAAAGTAGCATTTGTTAGCATCGAAACAAAATTTGGTTCGGCAGACGAACTGCCGGAAAGTATTTTAAGTGCAGAGTTAATTCGGACTTCGAAAGACAATGATGGATGCGTGGTGTTTGAAGTAAAGGAGTGATTTTTATGTTTAAAATTTTGAGCAAAAAAGCATATGAGAAGCTTGTTACGGATTTGGATTATCAGAAAGGAATAAGCAAAAATCTTGAGAGAATCAATAAATCGCTTCAACAGAAATTAAGTGAAAAAAGTTCTGAATTTGTTGCACACGATTATTGCTACATCTGCAAGAACCACTTTAATTACAAAGAAGAGAATATTAATAGATTTGGTGATTGTATATATTTGGATAAAATCGGTTGTAAATATTCTACTAAGTGTAACGGTTTTGTAGACAACACAGTAGTCAAAATTAGATAAAAAATCAAAGAAAGTAGGTGGTTCAGAATGAAAAGAAGTGATTGCATACAGGTATTAGACCGTTTAAAAGAAATGCTGAAAGAAAAAGATATAATCGCTGTACAGGGTAGCAGAGATGATTATAAATGCCCTGTATGCGGTCAGATTTTTGCAGGAGAAGATATTATTAAATACTCTTACAGGTGGTGCTATAACTGTGGTCAGAGAGTAGATTTTACTCTTCCGAGAAACAGATTTAACTAACTAAAAATCAAAGAAAGGAATAGGTTGTCGCGACATAAAACCGAGGTTTCCTTTTGGTAGATTTATGATGATAGTACATTGTTTATTTGAACAGTCAGGCACATTCAAGAATGCTTTCAAAAAGTATGGAATTGAAGCCTATGATTATGATATTCAGAATGAATTTGGCGAAACTGACTATGTTACCGAACTTTTCAAAGAGATAGAGTGGGGGTACAACGGTGAACCGAGTTTGTTTGATGAAATAAAATCTGATGATTTGATTCTTGCATTTTTCCCATGTACCAGATTTGAAGCACGCGTTCCGTTGTTGTTTAGAGGTCAGGCAACGCAACAAAATGGATGGGATAACATTCAGAAGCTAGATTATTCAATTGGATTGCATAGAGAATTGCATGAATTTTATGTAAAATTGTCGCAATTATGTGTTGTGGCATACAGAAAAGGTTTGAAAATGATCATAGAAAATCCATATACACAGCCACACTATCTTACCACATACTGGTGCATTAAACCATCGTTGATTGATAAAGACAGAACGCAGAATGGTGATTATTACAAAAAACCTACGCAGTATTGGTTTATAAATTTCAAACCGAAAAATAATTTGGTTTTTGAACCGTTAGAAGAAGTACAAATTCGTACTATTGCAAGAGTCAAATCAACAGACAAAACAAGTCGAAAAACAGAACGCAGCCTTATGCATCCTCAATATGCAGATAGATTTATCAGACAATACATTTTGGACGAAAAATATTGGAAACAGGAGAAAAAGTGATGTTCGAAGTAGGGCAGAAATATAAAATTTATAGAAACAGTGCAACCGAAATCAGAGAGAAAGACTGGGTAAATGCAGTAGTAGAATCTATGCCAGATCACGGAAGATTTGTACGGATGAGATTGCATTTTACTGGTGGATTCGTAGGACATACAAGCTATGTTGAAGCATATCCGGTTGCAGAACTTGAGAAAATGATTAAAAACGGTGAGATGGTTCGTAGATAGGAGATATATATGAGTGAAAAAGTTATGGAGCAAGGAACAATTAAAGCAATCGGTGTCCTTCTGGATCTGTTGCGTGATTGCCTTGTCGTAAATGGCGTCAGCCTTGGGTATGATAAGCAAAATAATGAACTTATCTTTTTTGATACTGGTATCTATCTGGAAGAAAAAAGATTCAGTGGATTTACAGTACCGATTGAAAAATTAGTGAGGTAGCAGCATGAAAAATGTAGATAAAATTCGTTCCATGAGTGATGCGGAACTGGCAGAGTTTTTGTGTGCTGTATCATCGTACACATCGGAATATCGGTGCGAAGAATGCATGGCATCTGAATATTGCAGAAATGGGCACAAAGGGTTTATTGATTGGTTACAAGCAGAATATGAAGAAACAAATTGATTGTTCAAACAAAAGATAGAAAAGGGGATGATTAAATTGGCTGAGCGTAGAATGTTTACGCAAAAAATAACTGAAAGTGATGCATTTTTAGACATGCCGCTTTCAACGCAAGCACTTTATTTCCATCTTTGCATGAATGCGGATGACGATGGATTTGTGAAAAATCCCAAACGTATTGCTAGAATGATGGGCGCTAGTGATGATGACATGAAACTTCTTATAGCAAAAGCATTTGTCATTATATATGACAGCGGAGTTATTGTTATAAAACATTGGAGAATGCATAATCTGTTGAGAAAAGACCGATACAGTGAAACGGAATATACTGACGAAAAATCTATGCTTTATATCAAAGAAAATGGTGCATATACGCTTGACGAAAAACAAGGGAAGCCTATTTCTACAATTAAAAAAACACCGTCTGGCAACCGTCTGGCAACCAAATGGCAACCGTCTGGCAACCAAATGGCAACCCAGGATAGTATAGGTAAGGATAGTATAGGTAAGGATAGTATAGGTAAGGATAGTATAGGGGAGGATAGTATAGGGGAGAGTGTGAGAGGGGGAAAAGCTAAACGATTTATTCCCCCAACGGTTGAAGAAGTTGAATCGTACTGCTTAGAACGTGGAAATGGAATTGATGCACAATCTTTTATTGATTTCTATGAATCAAAAGGGTGGATGATAGGCAAAAACAAAATGAAAGACTGGAAAGCAGCGGTTCGAACATGGGAGCGGTCAAGAAACAAAAATTCAACTGAAAAAAGCAAAACAGTTTTTGATGAATGGAGGGAATCTTAATGACCAGAGATGAAACAATACAAATTCTGATGATGGTACAAGCTGCATACCCGAATTATAAGCCATCGGATAAAACTGTTGCGATCAACACTTGGAACTTGTTACTTTCTGAATACTCATATTCTCAAGTGGAATCTGGATTAAGGGCATATATACTGTCTGATACTTCTGGATTTGCACCAAGCATTGGTCAAATCGTTGATAAAATCAAAACTGCGAATGAACCGGCACAGCTAAATGAATCAGAAGCATGGGGATTAGTCAGCAAGGCAATTCGGAACGGGTATTACGGAGCGGTGGAAGAGTTCTCAAAACTTCCACCATTGGTACAAAAATCTGTCGGAACACCAGATAACCTTAGAAACTGGTCACAGACGAACCTTGAGAGTGTTGAAACGGTTATACAATCAAATTTCTTGAGAGCGTACCGGGCAGAAGCACAGAGGGCAGCAGAAATATCAAAAATGCCATCTGATGTCAAAGAAATGATTGAGAATACGTCTCAGAACTCATATTCGGCTCAAATAGCGAATAAAAATAAATGTTCGGTAAAATCCTTGCTTGAAGATAAAAAAACGGAATACGGTCAAAATAACGATACTACGGTGCCTATGCCGAATGATTGGCGCACACGATTAGATAAGGGGTGGAATTAATGAATCAATACAAAGTTTTTGTGAACGGGAAAACATTTTTAGAAACAGCAACTTCTGCGGAGCTTAATGATACGTTTGGTATTTCTCCGTTGAAAGCAAAAAATATGGCAAATGAGCACAGACCGGAGAATATTGAAATCCGCTTGGAAAAGATTGGCAAGGTCGAAAAACCATTAAAACTGAGCATGGCAGCCAGATTCGTTCAGAGATTTGGAAAAGAAGCATATGCAGAGTGGGTTGAAATGAACAAAAGATATGGCGGTAAGGTGAACGTATGAGCAGTAAATTAACAAGAGCGAAAAGAAAAAATAAGCCTAATTATGGCTGGATGCAGTCAGAAATTGATGCTATCGGTGCTTATCAGAATCGCATTAACTGGATGTCTAAAATGCCTGGCCAGGCATACACGAACATCAAAGAAATTTCTTTGTGGGTGTTACATGACAAATTCGGTTTTGGGATAAAACGTTTAAACCGTGTGAATGAACAGGTTAGAAGTTGCGTGTTAAAAAACGACCAAGCCGGGATTAAAGTGGATCACATGATTCTGTATTGCAAGAAAAAAATGGATATTGATATTTATGCAGAGTGTAAGCAGATTCCAAGAAATACAAGATACCAGATTGCAGGCATTGAGCATCCAAAGAACCCTAGAGACATGATGGATTACACACAAGCTGCTACGTTAGCCTGTTCACTTGCAATTTGTATGGTGTGTACAGAATTGCAAGAGATTGAGAAGTTCAGCAAGAAGCAGATTCGGAATTTTGTAAACGAATGTATTGCACTGATTAATGATTATCTGGCAACCGGATATATTACACAGAAAGATGTGACTGCAATTTTGAAGAAAGAAGTAAAATTCGACATGAGAGGTGGAGAAGATGGAAAACAGCAAAAAGGTAGTGCCAATATGGGAAAAAGTGACATTAACTCTTGAGGAAGCAGCAGCTTATAGCAATGTTGGAGTCAACCGGTTAAGAGAAATGACAAATGACCCCAGATGTAAGTACGTTATCTGGTGTGGAAACAAGAGATTGATAAAGAGAAAAGAGTTTGAAAAATTCATTTCAGAAAATGTTGAAATGTAGACTTTTAAAGCCTTATGTAGTAATATGAAATTACTGTATTAAGGCTTTTTCTTTTAAAGAAAGGGGTGCGAATAATGGGAAAAAGCCTAAAAGGAAAAGAACTTGGAATAGGTATTTCTCAAAGAACCGATGGATTTTACATGGGTAGAGTAACTGATCGCAATGGAAAAAGGATTTCTAAAAATTTTAAAAAACTACAGGATTGTAGAAAGTGGGTATCAGACATGCAGTTTGAAAAAGAGCATGGTAATGTTCTGCGTGGAGATAATCCCACTGTTGAATCGTGGTTTAATTACTGGTATGAAAAATTAAAAAAACCGTTCTGGAAGCCAAACACGCAGAGCGCAAATTTAACAAGATGGTTAAGACATATAAAGCCAGTAATAGGAGATATGTTGATTAAAGATGTCAAACCAATTCATTGCAGCGAAGTATTTGAGGTTATGTTGGAAAATGGGATGAAAAAGAATACTATGCAATGTGTTCGTGAAGTGATGCATGGTTTTTTTGAATCCGCTGTTGAAAATTCTTTTATAACCTTTAACCCGGTAACAAAAAGTGTAAAAATACCAGTGGAAGAAGAACCCAAAATAAGATTTTTGACGGTACAGGAGCAAAAAGATTTTCTTGAGAGATCAAAAAATACTGCGAATTACAATTTTTTTGCATTTGCGTTACAGACCGGTATGAGGGTTAGTGAAATTCTTGCGTTGACGTGGGATGATGTTGATTTTGAAAAAAATAAAATATGCGTAAACAAAACATTATTTCAGGACACAGACAAAAAAATAAAAGTCGGAACACCAAAATCGAAAACAAGTATACGGGCTGTTCCGCTGACAGAAGAAGCAAAGAAGTTGCTTGTTGCACAAAAAGAAAAAAATGCAAAATTAAAAGTAATTAGTTTGAAATATAAAAATAATATTTTTTTAAATACGCATGGTGTTTTGAATACTAGAAGTTCACTTAATACGTTATTGAAAGCTTATTGTAAAAAATATAACGTGGATGTTTTTTCTATGCATTCGCTGAGACACACTTATGCCACTAGGTGTATTGAAGCAGGAATAAGACCAAAAACATTACAGGTAATCCTTGGACATTCGAGCATAACAATAACAATGAACCTTTACGTCCATGCGACAGAAGAAGCAAACGAAAAGGAGATTTTGAAGCTGGAAAATTACCTAAAAGTGGTGTAATTGGTACGGAATTGGTACAAAACTATATAACTAAATAGCACGAAATCCAGTAAAATCAATGGTTTAAAGCACATAAGAGAAGCAATTGCACATATCATTTCCATATGAGCCAGTTCATTCGCTCATACATGATGGAAGTGATTATTTTTGCATAAAAGTAGGAGATTACAGGCAGAAAAAGCCTTAATACAGTGAAAATAATGCCTGCGCCCGAAGATCACAGGCGCAGGTAGATATCCAGTTCAAAGGGATTGGCAACGAATCGTCCGATACCAGGTTTGGATTCACTGGAATTGTGATATATGATTTTTTCAATGCATGATTTGAGGAGTAAGTTCATTTCCGATGCTGAAATATCTGTATCTTCAAATTTAGACAGGCAGTCAGAAAATCGGGAAACCCGTTCCTGGTAATCAACTTCCGGTGGCATGGTATCTTTTGCCCGCTGGATGGAAAGCTGCACTTCGCAGATCTGTTCCTGCAGCTTGGCATTTCTGGAAGCATATTCTTCTTTGGTATAAATTCCATCTTCGTAAGCATCTTTCTGACGCAGATCCTTATCCTTTAATTTCACCAGATCCTGTTCCAGATTCCGGATGATATTCTCATGGATCCGGACAATATTCCCATCATCATTCTGTAATTTAATCTCAAAATCATCCACCGTCTTTGATAATATTTCTTTTACACGTTCCACAAAAGCACTATATTGTACCGATTTGGTATGACAGATACGTTGATTTGGACAGATCATACTTTCTGACCGGCGGGGAACTTTGCTCCGGTAGTTTGTAAACTGTTTGAATGTCATGGAGCGCCCGCATCCGGCAGTTCCACAAAAGACCAGCCCGGCGAACGGGTTTCGCAGTTCATGACCACGTTTTATCTTTGGAGATTTCCCACGGCGCTGTGCAATGGCGTCAAAGGTTCCTTGATCGAGAATGGCAGGATGCTTGCCTGGCACCAGGATGTAATCTGTTCCGCGGTTAGTAGGACGGGATTTTACAATCTGGCCATTTTGCATTGTTTTGATTGTTTTAAAATGATTCCAGCGTATCATTCCGATATAAACCGGATTGGATAAAATATCACTGATGGCAGCAGAAGACCAGTGATCAGATTTCAGTGGCTTGATTCCAAGAGAATCCAGATGCGCAGCTATCCGTGTGAATCCATTTCCTGCAAGGTAGAGTTGCGCCATCATTCTGACAGCGTCAGCCTGCTCAGGAACGATTTCGAGCGTGTGTGCGGTATCTTTTCCACTGCCGGTTTTAATCTTGCGATATCCGTAAGGAGCGATGCTCCCGATGTAGTTTCCCTGCTTGACGGATGCCAGCCGCCCGCGGTTCAGAATCTTCTTGGTATATTCCAGATAATCATTTCCCCTGGTCAGTTCCATTTCAAAAAATTTCCGGTCGTACTCGTCAGAGAGGTTATAAGTTTTCGGTGGAGTAAGGACCAGAGTATTTGTGTACCGGAATGCATTGATAATGCGTCCGCAGTCCTCCAGATCGCCACGGGAGAGACGTTGTGGTTCAATGACCAGCACACCTTTGATCTGACCGCTCTCAAGGTATTTCATGACGCTTTGCATAACCGGACGGTCCGCAATGGTTTCCCCGGAAACAACTTCCCGGAAAATCCGTTCTTCCGGAATGATGGATCCGAAAGAGGAGAGAGCATATTCCTGGAGCTGCCGCTCATGCCGGGCTAGGACTTCTTCCACAGTCATATACGGATCATCTGATCGGGATTTGCGCAGATACATAATAATTTCATTGATAGAGATATTTGTTTCCTGCATGACATCATCCTCCTAAGTAAAAATATGTAAAAATGGGTATAAAAATAACAGCCAGCGGGGAACGGGTGTTCCGCTTGCGAAGCTGTTCCGAAGATGATACAATATTTTTGCTAATTGGGAGTATCATTTTCGGATGTTATTCCTTGCCGGTTCCTGTTGGTAGCAGGAGCCGGTTTTTAAATTGACATTTAAAGCATATTTGTTATAATATACTTAACAGGAAAGCTGGAAGGTGAATGCACCTCACCCGCCCGGCGAAAATCAATTTAATTTACGAAAAATAGTCGTCGACTTTCTCAGGGTCTGGACGGCTATTTTTTATGCGTATAACTCAGTATTGCAACAATCAGTACCGCAACGGATACAATCAGCTGTAATTCCTCATATGTACTCATATGCACCACCTCCGACAGGCTCGGACGGGTGCAGCACGTCCTCCAGCTCCCCTGGTAAATATGTTATTTAGTTTTTATTGTTCCCCCGCCCACAGGGAGCAGGGGAAGTGTAAGTTTTAATCATCGTCCTCATCGGATTCTTCATCGGACAAAAAATAATCGTTGGAATAGTTTTCATCTGATGATAGAGACTGTCTGAATTCTTCGGCCAACATAGTTTTGTTGAATTCTGCGGTTGGCTCGATATCTGTTACCAACTGTTCAAGCTCATCAATGGTTGTATAGAAAAATTCTTTTCTCATATTTACTTTATTTACACGTTTGTTATTAAGAATGGTATGTAACTTCTTCTCCAAACCAACGGCATCATCTGAAAAGATAAAGCTATGCACATCAAATTTGAACGGAACAGAAGCATCGCCCAACTCATTCACACGATCCTGCGGATTAAGGCGACGTGTCATACCGATTTTGAATACATTTTCGCCAAAGGAACCAAGATTACTGATAACGTATACATTGCCGGCTTTTCCGTTGGCAAGATTGGAAATTTCTTCTTTTTTGACGATAACATCTGCAAGTTGTGACTGTAATTCCAAAATACGTGCATTTAACTGTTCCAGTTCATTCTCTTTAGCCTGTGTCAGCTGTTCTTTTAATTTTTCAATTTCAGTATGATATTTGGATTCTTCTTTTTCAACTTTCTTACGTTCCTCTTCAAGAGCCTTACGTTCCTGTGCTTCCTGACGCATTTGTTCTCTAATAGCCATCTGTTCCTGACGAGCCTGTTCCTTCTTAACGTAGTAATTGTATTCAATTTTTACTGCGTTGATAAAGAGATATTCGATTTCTCCGATAAATTTTGTGAGTGTACCGGCAATACTCTGATTTCCCTCACCAGCGACCAATAAGAATTTCTGGGTAACTTTTTTCACGTCCTCAATGGATGTATCTAGTTTTTCATATTTTAAATTGTATAAAATATTTTGAAGCTCTGATCTTAATGCAAGCACCATGAGTTTGTAAATAGCCTGATTTGCTTTTGTGGTATAACGAGCTGAATATTTCTGCAATACAGAATCAATCTGTTTATCGTTCTGGCGGTAAGCTTTGCGCAGATCTTTTACATCCATGCAGTGAAGTTTCAAAATTACAGATGGGCTGATTTCTTCAATATCTGATAATTTATTTTCCGGAAAACGGAGAGCAGCGGCCGATGGCTCATAATTTAAATAATTATCAAAAGTATAATTGATGGCCTTTACCAGCTCTTTGATTTTGTTCAACTTATTTGTCTGAGTTTTTATATTTTTTGACAATTTTTCTTCTTGAGCAGATAAAGAAGTAAGGATAGCAGTAATTTCATCGCATTTGATCGATTTTTTAGAAACTTCCTGCTCTAAATCATGTAATTCTTTTTTTATACGTTTATGAGAATTTTCCAGTTGTTTTTCATAGTTATTTTTTAAATCTTCTTCTTTTTGAGCGTATTCTTTTTCAAGGGAAGAAATCATTTCTTTTATTTTGAGATAATCGTATATACCTAATTCACTCATTTTCTGATGCATAGACGAATTATCGCTAAATAATGCCTGGTTTTCAGCAGTGAGGCGTTCAATTTCTGATTTAAATTGTTTGATTTTGAAAATATCTCCAAATCCCATAATAAAATCCTTTCTACTTTTGTAAAATATATTTACCATAAATTGTAATTGGTAGTAATAACAGTGTAAAATTTTTTATTCTTTTTTAAATACAGTCAAACCTGGGATAAAATAGATTATATAGTTGTCTACCGTGGTGTACACTCCATATTTATCCCTGTATGCGTTCAGTGCATCATTCAGAAATACTTCTGTTACTTCCAGATATTCAGCTACTTCATAGCTGTTCCGGCAACCATTTTTGTAAGCATCTATTATTCCCATTAATCCAACCATTTCATTGTATGCCCACATTCTGGCACGAAACTCTTGCTTTCGGTTTTGGATATCTGTCTGATCTATAATATCACCGGATGTTGTGAAGTGGTGTCCGCGTTCCTCTGCAAGTATACAGGCTTTTTCAGTTTGCGTTTTTAATCCTTTATGGATTGCAATACGATTTTTGTAAATCCGTCCACCATAACCGGGGATATCTTTTTCTTTTACAATTAAATTATCATGTTCTGATTTTATTAGAAGTTCTTCGTAAGTCACATGATCACTCCCATTCGTCAGGGTTTTTCATAATATCATCAGCATGCCGTTTCTGATCTGGGGTTGCACCATTGTCATGTGCGGCATTTAAAACAAGTTCATCTTCCATTTTTTGTGTGGTAAGAAGTGTATTGGTATATGCAGTGCATTTCTGCTTGTTCTTATCGTTTAATTTGCGATAGGAGAGAATTAAGTTTGCTTCATCATCAGTATCGCATTGGAAACTTTTGACAGTTGTATCAGGTACTGTTTGACGATCTTCTATCAAATCGGATCTATTAATATTAAAATATTCTGCCAACATGTTTACTTTATCCATGCGTGGAAGTCTTGTCCCATTACACCATGTAGATACAGCAGATTTATTGAATCCTAAATCATTTATGAGATCAATTTGTTCCTTGTTATTTATAGACATATAATATCGGAGATTTTGTGAAAATATTTGTTTGTATTTATCATCACTCATTATAGAAACCCTCCTTTTGTATTTGTAAGTTTACTATATTACAAAAAGTAGAAAAAATCAATACGAAAATTCAAATAAGTTTACAAAAAGTATTGACATCTACAAAAAGTAGAGTTATACTTATATCATCAAATGACAGGGAGGTGAAAACAATGAGCCAAAAGAAAGGCAATAAAAAAGACAAGCACGATATCGCAACTATCGCACTTGTCACAGCCATAATCAGTCTAATTGGTCAAATCGTTGATTTAATCAATAAACTGGCAAACTGAGTATGGTGGAGGGAGAGAGATCTCCCTCTTAGAAAAAAATACCTTTTATATGGTTCATTGTCAAGATATATTTGAAATAAGTCGAAAGGCGGTGAAAACTATGTTTGGAATAACAATGGATATTATTCAGATTACATTGGATATTGTGATGGTTGTATTGTTGGCAAATCTGGTAAAGAAAAATAAGTAGTCTATAGCTGTCCTATCGGCTATACGGGGGATAGAAAGAGGTGAGAAATTGGAAACATTACAAATTTCTCTTGCGGCGGCTAGAGTGAATGCGGGCATGACGCAAGAGGAAGTGGCAAAAAGAATGCATGTATCTAAAACGACAATTGTAAATTGGGAAAAAGGAAAAATAGTTCCGGGTATTCCAGAAATGGAAATGCTTTCTAGGATTTATAGAATTCCACAAAACAATATTTTTTTGCCTTGTTACTCTACTAAAAGTAGAATAAAATAAATGTCAAAGTCTATTGACAAACCTCTGAGCTGACGCTCATCAGAAAACCTCTATGGTTTTGCTATCATTTTGATATCGAAAGAGAGGTGATGAGATGGTACAGACAACAATCCGGCTTCCGGAAAAGCTTTATGAAAAATTAAAGCAGGAAGCCAAAAAGAGAGGAATGTCGTTGAATGCGTATCTGATCAGTGTTCTGTGGGATGCGTAGGATTATTCGCAACAGAAGATGATCCAGCAGAGCAAGAAGGGAGTGAGTAGCGATGGCAAGAACAAATAACGAAATATTGGTAAACAAAGGTGTTTTAGATTCAGCCGCCAATATGGTGAAACTTGGTATTAGATGGATGACAGAAAAAGATAGCCTGAGTGCTGGTGACACAGAGGCTATCCGAGCGGATCATAGCCCGGTTGGAGAAATTATAGAGACTGAAAGAAAATACGTCAGTGAAGCGGACGGCCTAGTGGAAGTTTCTTTTCAAATACCTTGCCGCGATTGGATGATACTGAAAAAGTCAATTCAGTGGCATTGGATGGAAAAGAAACTTCGGGAAATTCGAAACAAATATATCCGGAAGTTCCACTGAGAGAAGAAATGTTAATTGGTATGGAAAGAGAAGAGATTGATCTATGCGAAACAACTGCACCGTTTACTTTTTTTGTTTCTTCGTAAGCAATAATTGGAGGCTGTAAGCAAGGATAGTATGTATCGTCTATTTTAATACAGATATCTGTAACGGATATAGGAAGCCTGGATTTATTTGCGAATGAGACATAAAGAACAATCATTTTTTTTACGTCACCAAATACATGACCATTTACACGCATTTGAAGCTGCTTTCTGTTAATTAAAAATGTATGAATTAATGTGAATAAAGTTCATAAGCTTCCAAAAATTGATAATGCGAAAGTTATATTTTCTTTTGTAAAAATGTGAGACATAATAGCAAATCCTTTCTTTGGCATTCGATTCTGGCGGGAGTCTACATATCAAAGTATAGGAAAAAACGGCAGAAAAAGCAATTAGGAACCGTAACCAGACAACCTACAAACACATATCTTCTATGAGAGGAAGGTGAGAGCATGACATATTCCAAGGTAAAGACATTTAACATTGATGGATGCAAAGTCAGAGTGCATTTCCCAGATCTTCCAGAAGAAGAGAGAACGAAGCGCAAGAATGCACTGATGAAGGCGGCGGAACGCTTTCTGAAACATGCAGAGCGTGTGAAGAAAGAGAAAGCTGAGCAGGAGAATATACCAGAAGCAAAGGAAGGATAAAACCATGAACAAGATGAAAATTGCCGGAATCATCATATCAATAGTGGCAGCAGTTGCATTTGTGCTTCTGTATTTTGGCAGACCACACACGGTAATAAATGCAATCCTGGTGTTGTTAGCCGGAGGAGTTGCAGTGCTTGGATTAATGATGGTTTCGGTAGTAGAAGAAATTAATCTGGAGGATACCAATGATGAAAAATAAGATTGCTTCTGGGCTGTGCGCCACAGGTCTTGGAATAGCCTCCATCGGAATGATGGGGCTGTCTAGTGAGGGACAAGCCGGATTTGTTCTGGCGGTGAAGATCGCAGCTGTTGGACTGGCGATTGCCGGCACAGGAATTATTCTGAACAAATTAAAAGAGCATGCGACCCTGAGAAAGTACATGCTCTAAACCAATGACATAGGTAATAAAACCTATGTCTGGAGTATAGCAGATTAGAACTTAAAAATCAAATAAATTCCGCCGTCCTGCAGTCGGACGTTTAGCACAAAAACTGACGATTACAGACATTATAAACAGATACGTTTTTTTTAATTCTCCTTTGATAATAAATCTTACATATATACAAACGTTCGACTACAGGGCGGTGGAACAGGAGCAGACATGGTTGAAATGATAGTCCTAAAGGACAGAGAAGAATGGTTACAGCACCGGAACCGGATCGGTGGATCAGATGCGGCGGCAATTGTTGGCATGAATCCATATCGTTCGAATGTGGAACTGTGGCAGATTAAGACCGGTCAGCTGGAGCAGGAAGATATTTCTGAAAAACCTTATGTAAAATACGGCACGGAAGCAGAACAGTATCTTCGGGAATTATTCAGATTGGATTTTCCTGAGTATACGGTGTGCTACGAAGAGAACAACATGTTTCTGAGCGATAAGTATCCATTTGGACATGCTTCTCTGGATGGTTGGCTGATTGATGAAGACGGCCGCAAAGGCATCTGGGAATGCAAAACCACTAACATCCTGCAGTCTATGCAGAAAGAAAAGTGGAAAGACAGGATTCCGGATAATTACTACATACAGATATTACATTACCTGCTGATCACTGAATTTGACTTTGCAGTGCTGAAAGCCCAGCTGAAATATGATTTTGATGGAGAAATCTTTTTACAGACGCGGCATTACAAAATAGAGCGATCCGAAGTACAGGAAGATATTGATTATCTGGAAGCAGAAGAAAGACGCTTCTGGCAGCAGGTGCAGGAAAGAAGAATGCCGGATTTGAAATTACCAGAAATATAAAAAGGAGTGAAAAGTAATGGAATTAAAAGTGAATGAGTATCAACTCCCAGAACAGATTCTGTTCAATTATGAGGAGTTAAAAGCGGAGCTGACAGAAAAGGTACAGCATTACGAAACATTGGTGTATACCGATGACCAGATTAAAGAAGCAAAAGCGGACCGTGCAACATTGAATAAATTGAAAAAGGCACTTAGTGATGAACGTATTCGCCGTGAGAGAGAATATATGCAGCCATTCAATGAATTTAAAAGCAGAATCAATGAGATTATCAGCATTATTGATAAACCGGTTGCTGTCATCGACAAGCAGATTAAAGAGTATGAGGACACAAAGAAGCAGGAGAAACTGGAAGAAATCAAAAAGCTGTGGTCTGAGATGGAAGCACCGGATGGCATGACGCTGGACAAAGTATTCAATGACCGGATGCTGAATTCATCTTTCAACATGAAGCATGTAAAACAGTGCTTTATCGATGCTATTGATAGATTTAACCGTGATATGGCTGTGCTTGTGAATCTGCCGGAATACAGCTTTGAAGCACAGCAGGAATATATTTCCTCACTTGACCTGTCAAAAGCAATGAATGAGGCAAACAGACTTTCAAGACTGGCAAAACAGAAAGCAGAATATGAAGCAGAGCAGGAGAGACTGAGAGCAGAGGAAGAAAAGAAAGCCGTACAGCCGGTTGTACCAGATGTGGATGCAGATTCCGTATCGAAAGTGGAAAAGGTAACTCCGGATCCGATTCCAACAAAGCAGTGGGTAGCATTTCAGGCATTGCTTTCCACAGAGGATGCATTGGCACTGAAAGAGTTCTTTAACAGCAGAAATATTGAGTTTAAAGCAGTTTAGGAGGAAGAAAAGTTATGTCAGTACAGAATAGTTTGACAAAATCAAAAAGTAACCAGCGTTTCGGAATTACAGCGTATCTGACACAGGATGCAGTAAAACAGCAGATCAACAATGTCATCGGCGGAAAGGACGGACAGCGGTTTATTTCGGCAATCGTATCTGCAGTAAATACAAATCCGGCATTACAGGAGTGTACAAATCAGTCTATTCTTTCTGGGGCATTACTGGGTGAATCTCTGAAATTGTCGCCATCGCCGCAGCTTGGCCATTATTATCTGGTCCCATTCAATGACAGGGAAAAAGGAAAGGTAGCGACATTCCAGTTGGGATACAAAGGATATATTCAGCTGGCGATCCGTTCCGGTCAGTACAAAAAGCTGAATGTTATGGCAATCAAAGAAGGAGAACTGGAGTATTTTGACCCTCTGAACGAGGATATCAAGATCAATCTCATGGTTGATAGCTGGGATGAGAGAGAAGAGGCACCGACCATTGGATATTATGCTTTCTTTGAACTGACCAACGGTTTCCGCAAAGCAATCTACTGGAGCAGAAAACAAATGGAATCCCATGCGGTTAAATATTCACCGGGATATAAGCGTGATCTGGATAAGGGAACAAAATATACGTTCTGGTCAAAGGATTTTGATGGAATGGCATATAAGACTATGCTGCGACAGCTGATCAGCAAATGGGGCATCATGTCGATTGAACTGCAGAATGCGATTGATTCTGATATGGCGGTCATCAATGAGGATGGAACCAAAGAGTATGTCGAAAATGATGATTCTGTGATTGATGCAGAAGTGCAGACAGTAGAGTCACAGCCGGATTCGGTACAGGAAGCATCAGTACAGCAGCCAACAGACGCACATGCGGCACTGTTTGGAAATAATTAAGAGAAAGGATGAGAGTCATGAACAAAGTAGGATTACAGGACATTGTAGGCGGTCAGTTACAGGAAAAATTCAACCGTGCCTTTGAGAAAGTGGTGGAGAATCTGCAGGATCCAAACACTTCTTTCAAGGTAAAACGTGGCATTGATATCAAACTTGGATTTACACAGAACGAAAACCGGGATGATGTGAAAGTATCCGTTGTCGTGTCTGAAAAGCTTGCACCGCAACATGACATGAGCACCAGTTTTTATATCGGTAAGGATCTTCAGACCGGTGAGGTGTTTGCGGAAGAGTATGGAAAACAGGTGCGTGGTCAGATGAATCTGAGCGAGATCACACCACCGGCAGAGCCTGTTCAAGCAGAAACGGTAGATACAGAGACAGGTGAGATCATGGAGGATGCTGGTACAGTTGTTGATTTTAGAAAGGCTGCTTTATAAGTAGAAAAGGTGAGAAAGATGATTAAGGACGCTATTAAGTACATCGTGGATGAATTGAGCCATGCAGAGAGATACATGATTAATGGAGACGAATATTCTGACAAGCAGTTATACCGTATTGATCCGTATTTCCCGAAAGCAAAGGCAATCGGAATGAGTACGCTGACAAGCCTTGTGGAGTACATTAAGGCGAATATTGATTCCATGGACAAAAATATGATCATTCATGTAAAAGATCCGGAAACAGTAGAGTTGTATTCCTGCCTGGATGATAACCGTGACCGTGAATACCTGGTAACAGCAAAAGCCATGGTACCGGATTTTGTTTTCAACCATTTTATGGACCAGGAGAAATTCTGCATTAACCTGCAGTCAAAATTTATTGATGATCCAGAAACGGACCGTGCGTTATTGCTCAAATTTGCAGGTACGGTAGAGGCTGGTACAGTAGCTGAGTATGGCGATGATGGTGTAACACAGAAAGCTACGGTAAAGACTGGTATTGCTTCGAAAGGGGATGCGATTGTACCGAATCCGGTAAGATTAAGACCGTATCGGACATTTCTGGAAGTGGAACAGCCAGTATCTGAGTTTGTTTTCCGTATGAAACAGGATAAATACGATGGCATCACATGTGCAATTTTTGAAGCTGACGGCGGCGCATGGAAAGTGGCAGCCATGAAAGCAATTAAGGATTACCTGCAGTTTGAATTAGAAGATTACAAAGAGCAGTTCACAGTGATCTCATAAGGTTGCAACACCTGCCACAGGGCAAAAGAAACAGTTCATGCAAAAAAGTATATCACACAAATTATTCCCGGTCGCTTCTGTGGCCGGGAAATAAAAATAGGAGCAGTATGGGAAAAATCAACAGCAAAGATAAAGGAGCCCGCTTCGAGCGGCAGCTTGCAGGCCTGTTTCGAGACTATGGATATTCTGGTGCAAGAAGAACGGCGCAGTATTGCGGTAATACCGGTGATGCGTCAGATGTGGTCGGATTGCCCGGAATTCATGTGGAAGCAAAACATCAGGAAAAGATGTATCTTTACGACTGGATGGAGCAGGCAAAGCGTGATGCGGAAGGCACCGGGGATATGCCGGTGGTGTTTCATAAAAAGAACCGTGCAGAGATTCTGGTAACGATGCGGTTTGATGATTTTATGAATCTTTATAGAGAACGGGAAGCAGGTAGAAAATAATGGCACGACCCTTAAAAGAGGGGTTGGACTACTTTAGCCTGGATTGCTACATGGATAGCAAGATAAAACTAATTCAAGCCGAGTATGGCTTAAAAGGGTTTGCTATAGTCGTTAAGCTCTGGCAGATGATCTACCGGGAGCATGGTTACTATAGTGAATGGAATGATGAAAAGGCACTTCTTTTTGCGTACGAAGAGTGTTCAGATTGCGGTGTCAAATTACTCAATGAGATAGTGGAAACATGTTTTCGAAGGGATATTTTTTCTGAAAAACTTTTTCGTAAATATCGGATACTTACTTCCAGCGGAATACAAAAAAGGTATTTTCTGGCAGTAGATCGCAGGAGAAAAAATGAAGTAAAAGAAGAGTACCTCTTGGTTGAATTCGGTCAAAAACAGGTTAATGAAGCAAAAACCCCAGTTAATGTTAGCAAAAACTTCGTTAATGCAGACAATAATACACAAAGTAAAGTAAAGGAAAGTAAAGTAAATGAAAGTAGAGTAGAGAGCGCACGCATTAGCCTGCAATCTGCCCCTGAATTATATGCTGCTTTGTGTTCGAAATATGGCAGAACTTTTGTTGATGAACGTGTAGAGCGTTCAAAGCAGTACAAGGGTGCAAATATGCAGACGGTGGCAAAGTGGTGCGAAGAGGATTTTGGAAAGAAATCTGCACGCAAGAGGAATGGATTTTGTAATTTCCAAGAGAGAGATAATGACTATGCAGAAGTGCAGAAACAGTTATTTCAAAAAGGCATAATTATAAAATCCGAAAATGAGGAAAGCAAATGATGATTATCAAATCTGTAAAATTAGAGAACTGGGCGAAGAGCCAGAAGAGAGTAACTGTTGGAAGAATCCGTAAAGAGTTTGGTGTGGATGAAGAACTGGCACAGAATTATTATGATTACCTGAAAAGTGCTGGGATAGTTGGAAGAATGGGGATGGTAAATCATGAAAAAGACTGATGAGCAGCTGCAACAGGAAGTTGCAGAGATCCGCCGATTTGTGAATGGGGATTCCAAGCAGACAGCAAAAAAAGTGATTCCTATTGCATATAATGCAGCAATTGGAACAGCAGTGGGAGAATGTCCGGAATGCAGAACATTTCCATTACGAGAATGCGATTGCGCATATTGCCCGAACTGCGGGCAGAAATTAGATTGGAGTGACGCACATGAGATTAATTGATGCAGACAAATTACTGGTTCATCTGAATGACTGCGCACTGTCAGCATCACCAGGTAGTGGAAGTCTTAAAGACCAGATGATTGCCAGGGCAGAATATGATGCCATCCAGAACTGCATGAAAGCAGTAGAGAGTCAGCCGACAGCTTATGATACGGATGAGATAGTCCGCAGACTGGATGATACATCTTTTCTGGTAGCCACAAGTAAAGCGTTTTGGGACGATCCGCAAAATGGCAAATATGTGGAAAATGTGGTTCGGTTATCGAATGCGATAAAGATAGTAAAGGAGAGTGAATAGCGATGAACGAAAGATTTTTGGCGAAAGCAAAATGTATTAAATCAGGTGAATGGGTAGAGGGATATTATTGCAGAATCTCTGAGACAACATATTGTCCGATCGGAGATGTACCACCGGTTCCGGTGCATCATTACATCCTGCACGAAACAATGACAGATTGGGGACTACCAAACAGATTTTTACAGTATGAGGTTGATCCAGATACTATTTGCCAGTGTACTGGACTTAAGGACAAGAATGGCAAGCTGATTTTTGAGGGTGACATTATGGAAGGACACATTGATGAGGAATTTCCAGAAGATGTTTCGCAATTTGAGGTAGAGTGGAGCGGAAACGGTTGGGTAATGGCTCAGCGGGGATGCATTGACAAGGAATATATCAGCGAATTTGAAACAGAGAATTATGAAGTAGTTGGAAATATTTTTGACAATTCTCCTGATAGATCAACTAATACACCAACTGATACACCAACTAAACAGTTGCACAAAGAGTTGAACAATGGAGACATTACTTGATTACCTTGCAGCAGTCGGTGGTAATCCGGAATGGATCCTGTCATATCTGATATGGCAGCAGATACAGCAAAGTGGCAGCAGGGCAACGCTGCAGGAGAGGAATAAGGGAGGCGATGCCGTTGGAGAAGATGACAAAGGAAAGATTGAAAGCATACCGGAGCAATAAAGCTGAGATACTGGAACTGGATTATGCTCTGCAGAACCGCTGGAAGTCAGATACTATGATCGGGAATGATGTAATATTTGATTACAGCAAAGGTTATCCGATGCCACAATGTGTGGTTGGGTTTGACCAGGAGAAATACGAACGATTGCAGGACCGTGATCTTAAGCGGAAGAAAGCTCTGGAGCAGGAGTGCAAAGAGGTGGAGCAATTCGTAGATGCGATACAGGATAGTCTGGCGCACCGTATCTTCCGAAAGTTGTTTATTGATGGCAGAAAGCCAGTGACACAGGAGCAGGTTGCAAAGAGTGTGCATTTAGAACGTAGCAGCATAAGCAAAATAGTTGATCGGCATTTGAAAGATTCACACAATTCACAAAATGCACAGTTATAATAATACTTGAGCCAAAGGCGGAAACCGGCGGCTCGATTTCTCTATACATAAAAACCTAAGGAAACATCTGCATGACAAATATGCAGGTGTTTTTCTATTGTACAATGCCAATGTTTGGTATAATATAAAAATAGGTTTTTGTATGTGGAGGAAGAAATGATGAAAATACCTGATTTTATGAATAGAGATGATTATTTACAGAATCCTATTATGCGACGTTTTTTAAAAAATCATGATTTAGATTTTGTAGAGAATAGGGCAGATTATATAACTGCGATTGAAGCGTACGCAGGAAAAAGTAATGAAACGAAAAGAGAAACGAGAGATTGGCTTCTAAAAGTTGTAAAAGAAGGTAGCAAAGATATTTGTTACAGAAAAATAAGAAATATTAGTGAATGGCATAAAGATCCAGTTCTTGTAGAGGCAAAAATTAAAGAAAAATATCCAAATTGTCCTATGAAGAATATTTTGACATATCGTAATACTGGTGAGTGTACAATGATTGAGTATAAGATTTGTACAGATGATAATGATGAAGTTGTAAAAATAGAGTTTACTTTTTCAAAATTATTTCTATATGGCGAAGCAGGAACGATAGGGGATACTACAATTTTTCCGGTATTTATAGAAATTTATTTAGATAAAGGTTTTATTGTTAGTAGGGGAAAAGCCAAATCCACATTATATCGGTATGATGAAAATAATCAGATGCTTTTAGGAGAGTGTAAAGTGGATACCATGGATTATGCGGTGTCGATTATTGACAAATTAGTTGATATGTTCGAATTCGAAACAGATACTAATACTAAAAGAGTCAAAAACGAGAATTCTCAAATGCTTTATCGATTATATGAGAAATTCACATTTACACCTACAGATGTCGTTGAAAAAGTAAATGCCAAAGTGGATATTGCAAATAGTTTTGTCAATAAAATTTTTGAGGATTTACATCTTGATCCAAGAAATAAAGAAAAAGCATTATTAGATGCAAAAATCTTATTAGAAAAATTTATTTCTATAAATGGGAATAATGAAGATGAATTTAAAAAAGACAGATTAGCATATCTTATAAAAGTAAGTGCAGATGATGAAGTAGAACTTACAAAGATTGATACAACTTCTGATAAAAGAATTCCATTACAGTGCACAGAAGCATTTTTTGATAGTAAGAAATCAGTTATAAAAAGTAGAAAATGTAAGCGCCTTAATCTTATTTTTAAACGTACCGATGAAACATATTTCACAAAAGCGAATCCGTTAGTAGTTCAGCTAGGAACGCATAAAAATTACGGTTATGTGAAGACTATGCAATATGCAGAGGAGGCTGATATACAGAATGTTTTACAAACAATTTTTGACAATTATTGATGTATTGAATCCGGACTTTGTGGAAAGCTTTGACTATTGGCTTGCTACATTACCTAGAAATAATCAAAAAAATATTACTGCGTCAGTAGTGTCTTCAAGACTGGGAGCAAAATATTCTATAGCGGAGTCAATATTAAAATTTGCGGAAAAGCAACATATTTTGGAAAGCTATTATTTAGTTAAATGTCCAGATTGTGATTATAATTTGGATATTATTACAAAAGATGAAGTGGCAGATGTATTGATAAATCCTGTTTTTTGCGATGAATGTGGAGAAGATAAAAAAATAACTTTAGATGATATTTATGTAGCATATAAGGTTATTCAACAAGCAGATGTTTCGGAAGATGAAATAGCAAGAGCAATAGACAAAAAGTTGAAACAAAGTGAAGAATCAGATGCAAATTTTTTTAAAGCTGACTCACTTTTAAATAAGCCAGATATTCTTTATGAGACTTTCTATAATCCGAGTGAGTTAGCTTATAAAAAGTTTATTGAGCAAAGGGAAAAACTTGATTTGGATTATGGAAAAAATACAACAGCAAAGGGAAAAGCATTAGAAACATTAGTTTTAGAGATATTTAATCAAATTCGATATGTAAGAGGGACGAATGATGTAAAAACAAAAACAAATCAATTTGATTGTACTCTTCTTTGCGGTGTTGATACAATTTATTTGTCAGTATTTAATTATTTATCACCTTTTTTTATTATAGAATGTAAGAATGAAAAGGAAAAACCAGATAATACATATATTAATAAATTACAAAGTATCATGGATACCAATGATGCACAGTTTGGAATTGTATTCGGAAGAAAGGATGCGACGAAGCCATGTTTTGAAATTTCAAGAGAGCATTATTTACTCCATAAAACATCAAATAAGCAACAAATAATAATTACATGTAGTGATGAGGATTTGAAATATATTATAGATAAAAAAGTTAATTTACTTAAATATTTACACTATAAGATTATGCAAATTATTTGCAATAGTCCAACTGCTACATATGAGATGTTTATGAAAGAACAGCATACATGGAAAAATAAAAAATGACTAGGGCAGCAGGATTTACCTGCTGTCTTTTATTATACAAAAAATAACCGGAGGAGAGGACTATGGCAGAAAGCAGGCTGATCACAATTTCAAAAGCAGAACTAGATCCGAACCCGGTCCAGACAGGAAAAAGTTATATAGTCCGCGTTACGCTGGAAAAGAAAGCGTATTGGCTGGATTATCCATATGATTATGCACACGATTATGCGAAAGGAGACGAAAGTATGAGTGTAAAAACAGTTCAGGCGGTCATTAATGGCCAGACTTATACGCTTACAAAAAACACCAACACAGGCAAGTACGAAGCAACCATTACAGCTCCGTCAAAATCCAGTTATACATTATCCGGACATTATTATCCGGTAACGGTAAAAGCAACCGATGATGCTGGAAACGTAACCACAAAAGATGCAACAGACAGCACATTGGGTGCAAGCCTGAGATTGCAGGTAAAAGAGAAAGTTGTTCCTGTGATCACAATCACCGCACCGACTGCAAGCCAGTATCTTGCAAACAGCACACCTGCCATTGCATGGAAGATCACAGATGATGATTCCGGAGTTAATCCGTCCACAATCGCTCTGAAAATTGACGGTACTGCGGTAGATACATCCAAGATCACAAAGACTGCAGTGACAGGCGGCTACACTTGCAGCTACACACCAGCATCAGCTCTGTCAGATGGAGCACATACCGTTGTGGCAACTGCGAGTGACTACGATGGAAATGCAGCTGTGCAGAAATCCGTAACATTTACTGTTGATACGATTCCTCCGACATTGTCTATCTCTGCACCGGCCGAAGGATTTATTACAAATAAATCTACCGTAACGGTTAAAGGTACCACAGACGATGCAACCAGCAAGCCGGTTACAGTTACTGTAAATGGAGCCCCCATACCCGTTACTCCTAGTGGAACCTTCAGCAACGATGTAACGCTGAAAGAGGGCAGCAATACTATCACCATTGTCGCAAAAGACAAAGCAGGAAAGACAACAACCGTAACCAGAACAGTGAAACTGGATACTGCACCTCCGGTTATCAAATCTGCAACTATCACACCGAACCCGGTTGATTGTGGTAAGACATTCGTTATTTCTGTAGAGGTAACAGACTAATGACCACGCAGGTATGGGGCTTGCTTGGCAGCAGTAAGATCATCTTAGACCGAACAGATGGAAATATCTGGAAGGTGACAGTCCCATTTTTAGAGAGCGGCGAGTATATCGTCGCTCTTTATGCGTTGGATGATGCAGGAAATCAGGCTTATGTTGCGACTATTTTGTATGTGGTTGACATTGAGAACATCCAATATGAAATTCGGATGCTGGATTACGCATCAGAAGCACAGACGACTGGTTTTACGATTGAAGCACAGATGGCAGATTTTACAATTGAAGCACAGACGACTGGTTTTACGATTGAAGCACAGCTGCAGAAGTATTCGATTGAGCAGGAAAGGTTGGAAAGGAGGGCAGCTTATTTTGCAGAAAACGCAGACACTTAGAATGTACACGGGTGAAAACAGAAGATTGTATGTGACAGTGACTTCATGTGATGAGTTACCCTTTCAGATTACAGATGCGCAGTATGAATTCTGGAATTGCGATATGGATATGTGTGAGGCAGAAGGTACCTGTGATGTGGATGGTCATGTGCTTAGAATTTCAGTTTGCCCGGCGAGACCCGGCATATATAAAGTTATATATTTTTTGAAAATTGCGGATGAAACTGTAATCTGTAGGGCGATGATAAACGTGAGTGAAGCATAGATAGAGATAGGAAGGTGAGACTGGTGGCATTGACTGAAAAACAGAAAAGGTTTTGTGATGAGTATCTGATTGATTTGAATGCCACACAGGCTGCCATCCGTGCAGGGTATTCAGAGAAAACGGCAAGACAGACAGCAACTGAAAACCTGTCAAAACCTTACATCAGAGAATACATAGATAAAAGACTGGCAGAAAAAGATGCTGAGCTTATTGCAGATCAGGATGAGGTACTAAAATACCTTACTTCTGTTATGCGAAGAGAAAAGAATGAGCACATCGTGGTAACGACCAGTGAAGAAAAAACGACCTATGTTCCGGACGAAACAGGAAAAGTACGAAGACAGACGGTAAAAAAAGAAGTTCCACAGATTGTAGAAATACCGGCGAAGCTGTCTGATGCGAATAAGGCAGCAGAATTGCTCGGAAAAGCACATGGGCTGTATACAGAAAAAATCGAGACAGACGTTGATATGGAACTCAATATTAAAATTGATTATGGGGATAGCAATGAAAATTAAAAGATTTGCGATTGAGAGAATACCGATTGAGGTTGAATATGTAAGAACAATAGCAGGAAGGTTGTTTTTGCTAGCTCATTTTCATAAACTGATAAAGTATGTGAAGATGCAACTGGTAATAAACGATATTCCGGTGTGCAAATCTATTTACAGGTTATACATTCCACAAATAGAGGTAAAAAAGCATGATGAAAGATAAGGTTGTTGAGATATTAGGAACGCTGTACACAATACATTTTGATGTGCCGGATGGAAAGATGCCTGAAGGTGCTGATGGTTGCATGGATCAGAGCATTCATCAGATCAGAATTGCAGAATTTGAATCTGACAGAAATACAATTCAGGATATGGATTCATACAGAAAGAAAGTATTAAGACATGAAATTATTCATGCTTTTTTATATGAATCAGGAATGTGGAACAATAGCGGAAGCACAAACTGTTGGGGAATGGATGAAACAATCACTGATTGGATCGCTATTCAGTCACCAAAGCTGTTCAGGACATTCAAAGAAGCTGATTGCTTATGAATATAAACGTTCAAATGAATCCGGGGTTCAAGGAGGTTGACCAGAGCCATAAACGCTATATTGTCATGAAAGGATCGGCAGGATCAGGAAAATCCGTTGACACTGCGCAGAATTATATCCTGCGACTAATGAAAGATAAAGGCAGGAATCTGGTCTGTATTCGAAAATCTGATATTACGAATCGTGACAGCACGTTTGCTGAGCTGACTGGTGCTGTGTATCGGATGTTTGGGGATAAGGTTGACCGGTACTGGCAGATTAACATGTCACCGTTGAAATTGACCTGCCGGGCAAATGGGAATCAGATTATTTTTCGTGGCATGAATGATGAGAAACAACGTGAAAAACTGAAATCTATCACATTTCAGCGTGGAAAATTGACAGATGTATGGTGTGAGGAAGCAACGGAGCTGACGCAGGCAGACCTGGAGATCATTGATGATCGTCTGCGTGGTGAGCTTCCGGAAGGACAATTTTATCAGATTAGACTGACCTTTAATCCGGTGAATAAAAACCATTGGATAAAAAAGGTCTTTTTTGATATTCCGGATCCGAATGTGTTGACACATCACAGCACCTACCTGATGAACCGGTTTATAGATGATGCATATCGTGCCAGAATGGAGAGACGAAAGATTGTTGATCCAGAAGGCTATCAGATCTATGGTCTCGGTGATTGGGGTGAGATTGGTGGTCTGATTCTTCATAACTGGGAAGTGCGTGAGTGCAGTCAGAATATATCAGATTATGATGATTTCGCAATCGGGCAGGACTTTGGTTTTAACCATGCTAATGCTATCCTGCCACTCGGTTGGAAGGATGGAAATATTTATATTCTGCGTGAATTGTATGGATTTGAAAAAGATACTGCTGAATGGATTGCAGAAGCAAATGCTGCGGGAATTCCGAAAAAGCGGCAGATGTGGTGTGACTCAGCGGAACCGGATCGAATCAAAATGTGGAAAGATGCAGGATTCCGGGCAAAGGGAGTAGACAAAGGCGGCTCTGCCGGATCCGTGAAAGCACAGATTGAATGGCTGAAGGGAAGCCCGGATCCGAAGGACAAAAGCAAAGTGATTGCTCGAAAAATATTTGTGGATCCATCCTGCACCAATACAATAAAAGAACTGCAGCAGTGGAAATGGAAAAAGGATGAAAAGACAGGCGAACACCTGGATGAACCGGTGCCTGTAATGGACGATGCCATGGCAGCGCTGCGATATGGAGTAGAAGGCTGGCGGAAGGCAAAACGCTGGCTTGTATAAAGAGAGAATTGCCAGAAAGGAAGAAGTATGCTGACAACAGAAGAAATAAGACAATTCATGGAAGAAGATAATGTTTCCCAAAAAAAGCAGTTCGCCAGAAAAGGGCAGGAATACTACGATGGCGATCATGATATAAGACATTACAGAATGTTTTATTACAACGAGGACGGAAATCTGGTTGAGGATAAAACACGCAGTAACGCAAAAATATCGCATCCGTTCTTTACAGAGCTGGTGGACCAAGCAGTGCAGTATATTCTTTCTGGTGCTGATGGATTTGTAAAAACAGATGAGCCAGCATTGCAGAACGAGCTGGATAAATATTTCAACCAGAACGAAGATTTTATTGCAGAGCTGTCTGAAACGTTGACCGGATGCCAGGCGAAAGGCTTTGAATATATGTTCGCTTACCGGAATAAAGAAGACATGCTGTCTTTCATGTGTGCGGATTCAATTGGCGTAGTGGAAGTCAGGGAGAAAGATACTGACGATGGCTGTGCTTATGTGATTTACTGGTACATTGACCGCATTGATAAAGGCGAAAAGGTAATCAAGCGCATTCAGGTATGGGATTCTGAGAAAGTATATTATTACGTCCAGAGCGATGAAGGAGAGATCATACCGGACAAATCCGCAAAAATCAATCCAAAACCACATATTACATACCAGAAAAAAGGGGATAAAGCCATTTACTACAAAGATTTTGGCGTTATTCCTTTTTTTCGCTTGGACAACAATAAAAAACAATTCAGTGGATTAAAGACAGTAAAAGATATCATCGATGATTACGATCTGATGGCTTC
>OLQN01000169.1_pt1 | contig 57809 bp, 49 predicted proteins | sample 1673181 | NCBI WGS metagenome assembly OLQN01 (sample SAMEA3136763, study PRJEB25190) | human gut metagenome | biome: human gut; feature: human-associated habitat; material: faeces | place: Austria | collected 2013
TACAAACTTACTCATAAAAATCTATCTATGAGTCAACTTTTTCTAGGACAAGACAGACCAGGGGCTAGGATCCGTCCGACCGCAAGCGGTCGTTTTGTCCTTCCCAAAAATTATATTGAATCACCTATATGATATGGAGATTTTGATTGCATTACCTTGTTCGATGAATGGCACCATAGTCAAATGACCTCCCCTCGCGGGAGGTCAGACGGATCCTAGCCCTGAGTCGGAGGGGGCGTATGCCCCGAACGACTCGGGGGTTACGAAGCCATCCCCTCCTTACCCTACGACCCCTTGTGGGTCGGACAAATCCATACCATAGATGAGGCTGTAGTTTGCCGTCGTGTGACATTCTTATCAAACTAAAAAAGCTACCCCCAACACTTGAGGGAAGCTTTTTAATTGATCTATTGTGGAGGGCCTTACATCTTGAAGGGTACCTCGTACTCAGTAGGCTTTTTCTTGAATAGGAATTCGCCCTTTCGTACAGAAGCGAGTACGCCCACACGGCGGCGGATGCAATCCCAGGCGCTATCGCCATCCAGCACGATGAAGTTGGCATCGCGACCTACCTCTATACCGTATTGGTCGTGGATATTCATACACTTCGCACCATTGTAGGTGATCATGTCAAAGGCAGTCTCTACCTCCTTAGGGCTAGCGTACTGTGATAGGTGGATAGCATTATCAAGTATGTTCATCATATTACCACTACCGAGTGGGTACCAAGGGTCATTGATAGAGTCTTGGGCCAATGCAATGTTGATGCCCATCTCCATAAACTCCTTGATACGAGTAAGGCCACGGCGTTTTGGATAGGTGTCTTGCCTTCCCTGTAGATAAGCATTCTCGGTAGGGCAGGAGATGAAGTTCATCTTGCTACGCTTAAACATATCAAACATCCTATAGGCGTAGGAGTTATCGGCCGAACCAAAGGAGCAGGTGTGGCTAGCGGTGGTCTTCTCACCATAATCCTCAAGGTAGACAAGGGCGTTGAGAATCTCCACAAAGCGTGCCATGACGTCGTCGGTCTCATCGCAGTGTACGTCGATGAGTACATTGTACTTCATGGCTAGCTCTACAATGTCGTGGATAGACTTCTCGCCAAACTCGCGTGCTGGCTCGTAGTGAGGAATGCCACCGATCACATCGGCACCCATCTTTAGAGCCTCCTCTACTAGCTCCTTACCACCTTTGTAGGTGTACATACCATTCTGTGGGAAGGCTACTACCTGGATATCAACGATGTCTTTCATCTCCTCCTTGAGCTCCATGATGGCTTTGAACCCGGTGAACTTAGGGTCAGTGACGTCGGTCTGTGCTCTGATGAATTGCACCCCTTGTGATACCTCGTCTTCAATACCCTTACGAGCTAGTCGCTTTACGCCATCAATGGTCATGGTGGCTTTGTACTTTGGCCAGTTTTCGATTGCCTCGAAGAGTGTGCCCGAAGCTGCTCCCAGCCCCTCCATCTCGGAGACAGTGTAGACGTAGTCAAGGTGAAGGTGTGGATCTACATAGGGTGGCAATACAAACTTGCCATTGAGGTCTATCTCCTCATCGCACTTGGGAAGGTTGGTACCGATCTGAGTGATCTTACCGTTCTCCACGATGATCTCACTTGCAGAACTATTCCGATAGATTTTCGCGTTAAAGAATTTCTTTTTCATAAGCATACGTCTTAATGGGTTACTAATTACCTATTCTCAAATATACCCATTTTATTTGGAAGTATATTACATTTTAGCATAGTTTGTGAATGTTGCACGAAGTGCCATTCTCGCACATTTACTAAAATGTGCTGAGACTTTGCACGAAGGATGAGATGCAAGGCGCTGAGGATGAGGGCGAAGGGAGCGTACTCGCGTACGTGACCGAGCCCGAATTCCGAAAGCAACGAAGCAGATCGCTTTCGTGCAACAGTCTCGTTTGTGATTAGATGTGGTTGCAAAAAAAGGCGGTACCACACGAGGTGATACCGCCTTTGTCATATAATTAGCTTATTAATTAGTAAAGGATCGGGCGAATCTCTACGCGACGTCCCTTTGGATACTTACTCTTGGTATCCTTCATGGAGTCGATGCCAGAGGGGATTACCTCTAGTCGATCGCGTGCAATTCCTTTGCTAGTGATATAGTCTGCCACTGCATTTACTCTACGACCAGAGAGCTTATTATTGTAGCTCATCTTGCCCTCTGGAGAGGCGTATCCACGAAGGGATACCCTGAGGTCGTTTTCCTTCATCCACTCCACTACGTTGTCGAGTGTCTTGATGGCCTCGCTATCTAGCTTGCTGCTATCAAAACCGAAGTAAGCAACGCTCATGTAGAGGTCTATCTCCTTATTATTGAGCCCACCCTTGAGGGCAATGGCCTCATCTGGAGTGACTGGCTCACGGCGCCCTGCTAGCTGATTAGCTGGCACAGTATCGGTCTTTTGGATAGCACCTTGGGGTAGCAGATTACCGCCAAGCAGGTGATTGATTGCCTCTGGGCTAAGGTCGCCACGGGTAAGGAGAAGCGCATAGAGTAGGCGCTCCATCTGGTCAAGACGACGCTCCAGTGGCTCATTGAAGGTGCGTGCTAGTGCTTGGTCCAAGGCACGACGCTTGAGCGTCTCTACCTTGAAAGCACGTGCCACGGAGTCGCGGTAGGCAGCCTCTACATAGGGCTTGCGAGCCTCTAGTATCAGCTTGGTGATGAGCTCCTCTGCCTGATCTTGAGTGATTGGCAAGAGAGCATCATCGGGTATCGAATCGTATCCCTCAGTGGACCTGATCATGTCCCACACCTGCTGATCTACCGAGTGTGTGTCGGTAGTGCGAGGTGCATTCTCAATGATGGTCACAGTGTCGCCACTCTGTGTCACCTGCTGGGTGAGTACTACGTCCTGGGCATTGGCGTGTAGGCCAATGCCTAGGAGTAGAGTAGCTACTGCTGAGGAGATTAAATTACTCTTTCTCATCATTCGTTTTCCTAATGGTGATTGATTAGAATACGAAACGATAACCTACAGCAATCTGATTATTCTTGAATAGACCTCTTGCAGTGTAGTCGGCAAATAGCTCGCCAGACTTATTCAGCTTGAAGTTGGCACCAGCGATGAAGTTTGGACCAAACTTAAGGCCAACACCGTGGCTGTAAAGACCAAGACCAAGACCTGCGTAAGGATCTACTACAGAGTCGGCGATCTTAAAGTTGTAAATTACATTGGCGCTGAGGTCGAAACCACCCTTCTTGCCAAAGCCAGCCATCAGCTCAGGTACGAAGTCGAGGTCGGTATCAGAGATCTGCATGTAACCACGCATACCTACCATCCATTGAGTTCCCTCACCAAAGTTGGCACCAGTGAGCACTGCAAGGCGGTTAAGCTTAAGGAAGTTGTTCTTAGCGTGAGTAGTAGTAGCTGTAGTAGTGGTGGTAGCACCGTTAACTACAGTAGTTGGAGTCGTTACAAGTGGGTCAACTCTCTGTACAGGCACTACGTTGGTCTGTGCAGTAGTCTTGCCCTCTAGGCGATCCATACGGTCTACTAGGCGACGCATCTCATTAACTAGTTGCTGGTTAGCTACAGGGTCGTTAGTAGCTACTACCTGTGCACCCTGTGGGTTTTGGCTATTAAGTGCTGCTACGATGATATCCATCTCAGAGTCAGAGAACTTAGCTGCACGAGCACTCTCCTCGCTGCGGATCTTGTAGAGGATACGATCTACCATCTCCTCAAACTGCTGCTTGGTCATCATCTCGCCACCACGTACTCTCTCTCTTTGGAAGATGGTGTGACGACCGCATTGCTTTTGAGCCTCGCTACGGGTGTCATTCACACGGTCGTTAAGGCTCTCTTCGTTGCCATTGATGTTGATCATTGGCTCATAAGCTGAGCGACCAAGGTTGATGCGCACACCGGCGTTGTACATAAGGCTGGTGTAGATGTCACCTACCTCTACGTTCTTGAGTTTAGATGCCTCGTTGTTAGAAAGAAGGGCATTAACGTTACCGAATAGGGCTACGTACTTAGAGAATGGAATCTCTACGCCTGCACCACCCATTAGGAATAGGTTGTGAACATCAAAGCGCTCTTCTGGATCAGTGTTTGAGGTTGGTCTATCTGGATCAGTTGGGATCAAGCCCTTATCATCTAGGTAACCAGCACCAAGGGTAAGGTAAGGTACGATACCACGTGGTTGATTGAGACGGAATAGCAAGTTAGCACCATACATCTTCAGGTCCTTATTGAACTTGAAGCTAGGCTTATCTGGCTGCTCTGTAGCTTGGAAGTAGAATGCTCTCAAGCCAATCAGTGAAGAGAAGTCAAGACCTGCAGAACCTCCGATAAAGAATTGGTCTGCACGGTTGAGCTTATCGTGGAAGTCAGCATACATAATACCTGGCTCAAGGACAAACTTCACGCCGCGGAAGCCATCCTCAAAGAGGTTGCTGTATTGGCGGCTAGCATCGCTGTAACCACTCATACCACCAAGGGTGATATCAAGAGAAGCGATAGCTGACCAGTTGCCCCAACGCTTTGCCTTATCATCAACGTTTGGATTGAGTAGATAGTCTACCTTATCAAGGTTGAACTGAGTGTTGCGACCCTCTAGTGAAAGTGCGATACGCTCAGAAAGATTGAAGCGTACACCAGCACCAGCACTTAGATAGATCTGCTTTTCAGTCTCCTTAGCATCCTCTACAACCCCATTCTTTGTGTCAAATGGGTTGTAGTCAAGCATTTGCACGCCACCACCAACAGTAAGGTATGGAGCGATGCTGTAATTGCTACTTAGGATATTGAACTTCAGCTCACCACCTAGGCGAGTGATATCAAACTGCATTCCATCAAGCTTATTGAGAGCATCCTCGTTAAGGATGTTCCAATTCTTGTCTTTAAGCGTATTCTTGAGGTTAACAGACTTCTCAAAGGTTCCTCTCAACTCTACATAAGGGCCAAAGCCAACGCCGAGGCGAAGTCCATAGAAAGGAGAGTTCTTAAGTGCAATGTTTTGATTCCACCAGTTGTATGATACGTTTGGTGAAAGTGTGAAGTTTACGCCATCTACCTGTGCATTGGCACTTGGTAGAAAGCCTAGACCCATTAGCCCTACGGCTACTAGTCCAAATAATCTTTTCATTCTCATATTTCTATTTGTTGTGGAAAAAATATTATATAATCCTATTACCGAGCAAAGATACACAAAACTTACTTAATATCTATATAATATGGCACATTGCCCTACTGTTGTGCCTAATGATACACTAAAGAGGATCAACATCGTAGTAGCAATTCATCTTAGGCCCTCTATACTCTTGGAGGAGAGGGTCAATGAGCTGATGAATCGCTTCACGAAGCTGTAGGGAGGAGAGCTGTAGAGGTGCGAGCAGGGTCACTTTGTAGCCGATGGCGGTTGCCTTTTTATGTACTGGCATAGGTGCTGGACCTAGGGTAGTAGCATCGGGCAGTCTATTCTGAAGAATGGTCGCTGCAGTAGTGGCGAGTTGGTAGGCTTGGCTTTGTGCCGCACTCTCAAAATATATATCAATGTGTCGGGAGAATGGGGGAAGCTGAATGCTGTGTCGCTCCTCCAACTCAAAGTCGAGCATCTGCTGATAGTCGTTTTGCTCAAAGGCGGTGAGGGCATTGGGTGCTGTGGCAAAGTGTTGCACCACCATTCGCTTGAGCAGAGGAGCTTCATTGCGGCTCTGCATCAGATAGCGAAAGGTGAGCTCATTGGCACGGTAGTCAGAGAGCGCATAGAGGAGGTCCAGCTGCACCCACCCGATGGTAGTCGCTTTGCTCAGGTACTCTTGAGGTGGTTGGTAACTCGATGAAAGAATCACTGAAGGTAGCTTCGACCTCCGATCCACCTCCTCCGCCATCTTGATCGCCACCCCAGGGAATAACTCTTCCATGGCACGGCGAAGTCGCTCTATCCCAGTGCCGATTAACTGTATCCCTCCGGTCCCGCATTCCGGACAGTGACTTGGCAATGGTTGGAAAAAACCACAGAGACCACACACTAGCATACGCGATTGCTCCATATACCGTAGCGTCGTATGGCAGTGCGGGCACTTGGGCGAGGCTTGGCACTTCGGGCAAGTAGCACTTCGGGCAAAACCCTTACGCTGATAGAGGAGAAGAGCAAGCCCCCCCTCATCTATCGCCTCTCGGATAGCCCCGATCATCTGAAAGGAGAGCATCCGCCCTTGCACACTATTATCCTCAAACGCCTTTGGCATCCAGACTGTCTGTAGTCGCACCTCGGGCGGAGTGTGCGAGGAGGTCACAAAGCTATACTTCTGCTGTAGTGCCAGTGTGTAGCTCTCTACCGAGGGGGTGGCACTCACTAGGAGAGTCTCTACCTTGGCAAAGTGAGCCAGCATCAATGCCACGTGCGTAGCGGTAAAGCGGGGTACCGGCTCATACTGTCGGTAGCCCCTATCCTCCTCATCAACCACAGCCACCAACCCGAGCGAAGCAAAAGGAAGCCAAACGGCCGCCCTCAATCCTATGTAAAGGCCACCCTCCCCAGAGAGGGCAGAGAACCACGTGGTGCGTCGCTCCTTCTCCGTTGCGGTAGAGAAATAGCGGTAGAGCCGCACTCCAAATTGCTTTTGTAGCTCAGGGAGCAACTGCTTTAGTATCTCTATATTAGGTAGCAGGAGGAGCACCTGCTTCCCCTTTGCCACCTCTTGGAGAAGGTAGTCGTAGGGAATACGCTCCTCAATTCGACTATTAGGGCAATGGACAAGTGCGATGCGTGAGCTGCCGATAGAGATCAACTTAGAGAGCGGGTCGCCCACTTTGTGGATAGGGAGAGCCACCCCCTCATTGAGGGTACTAGCCAAGACCTCGCACTCCTCTACCGCCCCCACTTTGCGTAGCTTATTGATGGTGTAGCTAGAAGTCTCCAACCACTCAGCAAGGTCTTGCAGACTCATCGGAGGCTTATCGCCCTTTTGGTAGCTGGTGAGTATCTTTTGGAGTGCCTTCTCAGCGGCCGAACCACTCTTCAATTGCCCCTCTAGGTAGCCCCTAAAGTGGGCATCGCTCATCAGTCGCTCCGAGGGGAGCCACCCCCTCAGCATAAGCGTTGCCTTCCTTGGCTCCTCTCCCTGCGTGCCATCGGGTCGGAAACTTTGGTGAATAGCAGCCGTCAGCACCTCTCCCAAGCTACACATATAATAATTGGCCGCCCACTGCCAAAGCTCTATGATATAGGGCGGAATGGGCGGATAGGGGAGTAGTTGCAATACCGGCTTCAGCCGATGCTGCCCCTCAGGTGCGGTATGTTGTTGTGCCATCACCAACCCTGTGTAGCACTTCTTGGTGCCAAAAGGTACAGTCACCAACCGCCCCACCAGCAGCTGCGGCTCCTCTACGCTGTCCGCTTCGTATACGTAAGTGAAAATAGGTTGCTTGAGAGGGAGGGGAACTAGTATGCTAAGGTAGAGAGGGTACTGCATAGACCTACATTAGCGAGGTGCCTTGAGGTAGAGACCGAGGGCAATAGGAGTGTAAATAAGATTGGGGAGCCACGCCGCCATCAGTGGTGTGAGCTCTCCACTCACCGCATAGGCAGAGGAAATGGTAAAGAGTAGAATATAGACAAAAGTGAGTGCCAAGCCGATAGCCATGTTGACCCCCAGCCCTCCCTTTACCTTACGTGCCGAAAGGGAAACCCCAATAAGGGTGAGAATAAAGGCGGCAAGAATCGAGGCATATCGCCGGTGATACTCCACTTGAAAACTCTGGATATTGCCCACCCCACGCTTCTTTTGTTGCTCTATGTAGTGGCTCAGTTCGGCATTAGTGAGCTGCTCGCCATCCTCTCTAGAGATCAAGAGGTCGGCTGGGGTGAGGATCAAGAGGGTATCTAGCTGGTCGCCGTACTCATTGTGCTCCTTGAGCCCATCAAAAGTGCGGATATGGTAGTCGTAGACCGTCCAATGATAGAGGCTATCACTGTGATAGGCAATCCGCTGTGCGGTGAGCTGACTAGTGAGCGTATTCTCCTCAAATTTCTGTAGAGAGAAGTTGTACCCCATATTTTCTCTCGCATCAAAGGTGCTGAAGTAGACCACCTCACCCGGTGCTACTGCCGCTTGGATGTTTTGGTCCATCTCCACCTTTTTGTTTTTGACCCACGTGTTGGTAAAGTCGATGCGAATCACATTGAGGTTGGGGATAATCCATGCACTAAATATAAAGGAGACCACCGCAATAATTGCTGCCGATATGAAGTAGGGGCGAAGGATACGATTGAAGCTCATCCCCGCCGCCTGCATCGCAATGATTTCGGAGCGCGCCGCCAGCTTACTCGTAAAGAATACCACCGTGATAAAGATGAATAGCGGTGAGAGGAGCAACGCATAGTAGGGGATAAAGGCGATGTAGTACCACACAATATCCATAAAGGGTAGGGCAGGATTGAGGAACTCCTCCATCTTCTCCTGAATATCGATCACCACAATGATGATGAGGATCAGCATCAGTGCAAAGAGGAAGGTACCAAGGAAGCGACTAATGATGTATCGGTCGATTCGTTTCACCCCCAAACGATCCAATAGATGTCTACCCTTTTGCTTCATCGTCAATGGATTGGATTATCGTCTTTGCTGTAACTCTGGGAGTACACTCGCCTTCCACTGAGGGTAGTCGCCCTCAATGATATGCTTGCGTGCTTGCCTCACTAGATCGAGGTAAAAAGCAAGGTTATGGATACTTGCAATCTGAAGCCCCAGTAGCTCATCCGACTTAATCAGGTGGCGTACATACGCCTTGCTATAAGTGTGGTCTACATAACTTGTCCCCTCGGGGTCGAGTGGTGAGTAGTCGTCCTTCCACTTCTCATTACGCATATTCATAGTGCCACGCCAAGTAAATAGCTGACCATTACGCCCATTGCGGGTAGGCATGATGCAGTCAAACATATCCACCCCACGCTCTATCCCCTCAAGGATATTGGCGGGCGTGCCCACCCCCATCAGGTATCTAGGGCGGTCCTTAGGGAGTACCTCATTCACCACCTCTATCATCTCGTACATCACCTCCGTAGGCTCCCCCACGCTGAGACCACCAATGGCATTGCCATCAGCCCCTAGTTCCGCCACACGCTCTGCCGACTCCCTTCGGAGGTCGCTAAAGCCAGCCCCTTGTACAATGGGGAAAAGGCTCTGAGGGTAGCCATATAGCGGTTCGGTCTCAGATAATCGTTTATGGCACCGCTCTAGCCAACGCAATGTGAGGTTGAGCGACTGCCGAGCATACCGCCAATCGCAGTCGCCAGGAGGGCACTCATCAAAAGCCATGATGATATCGGCACCAATCTCCCTTTGGATATCCATCACCCGCTCAGGGGTGAAGAGGTGTCGTGAGCCATCGATATGGCTCTGAAATTGCACCCCCTCCTCAGTGATCTTTCGGCTATCGGCAAGTGAAAAGACCTGAAACCCGCCACTATCGGTGAGCATCGGCCCTTCCCAACTATTAAACTTCTGAATACCCCCCGCACCGCGGATAATCTCCGTGCCAGGGCGAAGGTACAGATGGTAGGTATTCCCGAGGATAATCTCCGCTTGGATATCCTTCTGCAGCTCCCACGCATGTACCGCCTTCACACTCCCCACCGTGCCAACCGGCATAAATATAGGCGTATGCACCTCGCCATGTGGCGTGTGCAGCACCCCGGCTCGTGCCGACGAGCCTTTATCGCTATGTACTATCTCAAATTTCATACTGCTACAAAGATACTATAAATTGAGAGACTGTTGCACGCAAGGGGGTTCCGGATTCAAGGGTTATGCATTAGAAATGGTTGTGTAGTATTCATTCGAGCACCTATGGGGAAAGGACCCCGGCTGAGGGGTCCGTGTTAAATAGGCACAGGTCAAGGCACATAGTGCCGAAGACCTGTGTATAACAATGTGCAAAACACCCTTACGACCCCGGCTGAGGGGTCGGACAAGTCAGACATGTCGGACGTTTCGCCAGAGCACCCGCGAGGGTGCCACTCAGCTAGCCCCGAGTCAAGGCTCGAAGAGCCGAAGACTCGCGGGAAAGGAGGTGCGGTTTATCCATCGACCCTTGTGGTCGCACTTGATAGGGCTTGTGCGACCACAAGGGTCGTAGGGGAAGGGGGATATCGTTTCCCGCCAGTCTTCGGGCTTTGCCCTCGACTGGGGGCTAGCTGAGTGGCACCCTCGCGGGTGCTTTTAATGACCTCCCCTCGTGGGAGGTCAGACGGATCCTAGCCCCCTGTCGGAGGGGCGATAGCCCCGAACGACTGGGGTCAATTGAGCCATCCCCCCACCCCTTACGACCCCGCCTGAGGGGTCGGACAACCAAAACTCTGGCTAACTCCAACGTTGGGATCCCTCTCTTGAATGCTACATATCCTCCAGGGTAAGGCAAGTGGTTTCCGCATCATACTTCGGGAGCACCTTATTTATTAGGTGTGCCACCTTCTTTTCCAGAAGCTCTGGCTTGAAATTTTTCCGCTGCCTTTTCACCTCCGCCACCAATGCCTTTCTCTTTTCTAACTTCAAAGCGACAATATCGATTTCATTTTGAGCATCTTTGGCGTCCCACCACGAGCCGATGGCTCTGTATTGATGCGATTCAGCCAGTTGCTTAGCAAAATACCTCTCAAGTACTAGCCCCGAGTAGGTGGGGTAGTCCTGGAGGATAATTTGTTGGAGCGCTGGAAAGTTGTTAATCTCTATTAGAGATCGGTGCCTATCAAAGTAATTGAACCAAAACCTCAGGAAGTTATCTTGAATATCGTATCGAACCGTCTGAGTACCCACCTTGGAAAGGATTGGTCGCTTTCGCTCAATGACTTGATACACCTCTATCAGTCGCTTCAGGTGCCCGCCGACGTTCTTATTCCCCAATGATGCCTCTATCTGTGGTTGGGTATTAATGCCCCCCGAGATGGCACTTAAAATGGAGAAGTAAGTACCATAGTCCTTGCCAAACTCCTCAATCAGAAGGTACTTCCCCTCCTCTATAAAAGGCGAATTCTCTCTCACCATGTAAGCAATCATCCCCTCAATCGATAAGTCTGTATTATCGCAAAGTAGCTCCACATACTTCGGGATGCCGCCAGAGAAGGTGAAAAGTGCAAGTAGGTCGTCGTTACTGTAGTTTGTACGGTGGTCGGCCATAATCTCCTTGAGTGTAGGGGTGTCAAAGGCCGAAAGCTTAATCACATTATCGGCTCGACCAAAAAGTGGTTCCTCTTTGTCGCGAAATATCTTCTGCATCAAAGAATAAACCGACCCCGAAATGATGAGATTCATCTTGCTCCTTTTTCGGTATAGATCCCACAGATACTGCATATCGCTAAAGAGTGCAGGGTTCACATTGTAAAACTCCTGAAACTCATCGATGATCAAGTGAAATGGCTTGGTTTCGCCCACCTCCAGCAGGTATTGAAATAGGGAGCGAAAGGAGGTGATCTCACTAGGCACGAAGATAGCTAGTTGCTCGCTGATAATAGATTGGTATTCAGTGCAGAGCAGAGCTTCATTTTTGCGGCCCACAAAAAGGTAAACAGCTGGAATCTCCCCAGTGGTTGCCTTAAGGATCAAGCTAGTTTTACCAATCCTACGACGACCAGTCACTACAGTCATCCTTGAGTGGTCTTCAAATGAGAGCTTAGAAATCCTCCGCAGCTCTTCTAACTCACTATTTCTATCATAAAATCTCATCGCTTGCTTATGTTATGGCGGTTACTGTAACGGTCGTTACAAAGGTAAGGATATCTCTTGATATACAAAAATCGCACACCTATCCCATACATATTATGGTGTCCGATGCTCCGATAGTGAGGGTGTCAAGTGGTGTTTTTATGGCCTTCGTAACCCATTGATAATCAGTGGTGTCAACATGACGAAAATTGAGTTGCAACTAAGCAATCGCTTAGTTGCAACTCGTCATTTGCTTAGTTGCATCTCGCCGATCGCTTAGTTGCAACTAAACTTTTGGCCTACTAGCCCAACGATTTATATGTGGTAAATGAAGCCTCAGAAATTGCTCTGTTACCACAGTAATTGGAAGTGTTTTTTCGGACAAGTCGGACGAGTCAGACAAGTCGGACAGATCAGACAGGATTGGGAAGCACCCTCGCGGGTGCTTTTTAGGAGGCTGTGCACGGAGTGGCATTCTCTTTATCTATTGGTTGTCCGACCTGTCTGACTCGTCTGACCTGTCCGACTTGTCCGACTTGTCCGATAAAGGTACCACCCCCCCCACACACAAATCAGTCACAAAAAAAAGCGGACGCCTAGGGTTATCCCCTAAGCGTCCGCAATACTATTTCCTCAGTCGGATTAGTCTTGGTTGAGGTTGAAGCGCTTAAAGTCAGTTACAGTAAGTGACTTAGAAGCCTCATGAAGCGTCTCCTCTACCGACTTCTTGCTCTCAGAGAATACAAACTCCTGCTTTAGGAGGGTGTTCTCCTTGTAGAACTTTGATAGAGAGCCCTGAGCGATACGCTCTAGTAGGTTCTCAGGCTTACCAGCCTGGCGTGCCTTGTCCATAGCGATCTCCAGCTCCTGTTGCTTAATGCTCTCAGGTACCCCAGCCTCGTCTACTGCGATTGGGTTCATAGATGCTGCCTGCATAGCAATTTCCTTTGCTAGCTCGCCATCAAGGTTCTCATTGAAGCCCACGATCACACCTAGCTTATTACCAGCGTGTACATAAGCTGCTACTGCAGGGGCAGAGATTTGCTCGTAAGCACCTAGCTCCATCTTCTCACCAGTTACGCCAGAGCGCTCGGTGATCAGAGCCTCGATGGTACGACCATCTATCTCAAGAGCTAGAAGAGCCTCCAGGTTAGCAGGCTTCTCAGCCACAGCCTTATTGAGGATGCTTTGAGTCAAAGCTACGAAGTCCTCATTCTTAGCCACAAAGTCGGTCTCACACTTTAGAGCCACAAGGGTAGCCACGCCACCCTCAGTGTGGGTAAGTACACAGCCCTCAGCTGCCTCGCGGTCCGAGCGCTTTGCTGCAATCGCCTGACCCTTCTTACGTAGGATCTCGATCGCCTTGTCGTGGTCGCCACCAGCCTCCTCAAGAGCCTTCTTTACGTCCATCATACCAGCACCAGTGAGGTCACGAAGGTGCTTGATGTCTTGCATCGTTACTGCCATAATCTTCTTTCTTTATCGTAATAAATTAATTCTTAGTCTCAAAAAAAGCACCTCCTAGCCCTAGGAGTATTGATTGCTCTACGGGGCATGGAGGTGCTGCTCTATTGTCCAAAGTCCTTGGGCTGTCGTCTAATGCTTGGTCTTAGTCTCCAATCACCTTACTCAGCATCCTCATCGGACTCCTTATTGGCAAACTTCTCAGCTAGGCGTGCGTTCATAGCGTCGTTATCCTCACGCTTGATACGCTCACGGCGTACACCTCTGCCACCACGGCGGCGTCCAGTGCTCTCCTCTCCTTCTGCCTCAGCCTGCTGTGCTGCAGCCTTCTCATCGGCCTTAGCAATCTTGCGCTCCATAGCACCCTCCTTGATCGCCTCTGCCATAGCACCTACGATCACCTCGATAGAAGTGGTAGCATCGTCATTAGCAGGGATCACATAGTCGATGTTTTTAGGATTGGCATTGGTATCGCAGATAGCAAAAATTGGAATACCTAGGCGAAGTGCCTCGCGGATCGCGATGTGCTCCTTGCATACATCCACTACAAATAGTGCCCCAGGGATACTCTTCATATCCTTGATAGAGCCAAAGTTTCTCTCCAGCTTCTCACGCTGACGAGTGATCTGTAGCTTCTCACGCTTTGAGAGGTTCTCAAAAGTGCCATTGCTGATCATGGTATCGATGTTGTCCATCTTACTTACCGTTTTGCGGATGGTAGGGAAGTTGGTGAGCATACCACCTGGCCAGCGCTCAGTTACATAAGGCATACCGCACTCCTGAGCCTTCTCTGCTAGCACCTCTTGTGCCTGCTTCTTGGTTCCTACAAAGAGGATGGTCTTACCTTGCTGTGCCATCTTCTTAAGAGCCTCAGCTGCCTCATCTACTTTCACTACAGTCTTGTGAAGGTCTACAATGTGGATGCCATTACGCTCCATAAAGATATAAGGAGCCATAGCTGGGTTCCACCTACGAGTGAGGTGACCGAAGTGCGAGCCAGCTTCTAGTAGCTGGTCAAAATTTACTCTTGTTGACATAGTGTCTATTCTCTAAATCGTTTACATTCTTCAATCGTCTTGACCTCGAGCAGGGTGAGTAGGGTAGACCGTGTGGCCCGCCATCTCCCGAGCTTAGATACTAAACGAATTTCTCTCTTCTCTAATAATGTGCCGAAAGGTAGCCCTCTGAAAGCATTAACGCTTAGAGAACTGGAACTTACGACGAGCACCTGGCTGACCTGGCTTCTTACGCTCTACTGCACGTGGGTCGCGGGTCATGAAGCCCTCTGCCTTGAGTGCAGCCTTGTCCTCAGGATTGATCTTTACAAGTGCACGGGCAATACCCAGACGAGCTGCCTCGCTCTGACCAGTGTAGCCACCGCCCTTGAGGTTGATCTTGATATCGTACTGACCCTCTACCCCTAGCTTTGCTAGTGGCTGACGCACTACAAATTGTAGTAGTGGGTTGGGGAAGTAAGACTCTATCTCCTTGTCATTGATCGTGATCTTGCCACTACCAGCACGTAGATAGACACGTGCTACAGCCGCTTTTCTTCTGCCTAAAGCATTGATAATTTCCATGTCTTAATCTTTCTACTTATCTGGTTTTGATTTCAATAGTACGAGGTTGCTGTGCCTCATGCTTATGGTCTGGTCCCTCATATACATAGAGGTTGTTGAGGAGCTTGGCACCAAGGCGATTCTTAGGGAGCATACCCTTTACCACCTTGCGGTAAAGTGCCTCCCAGCCACGTACCTTCACCATACGCTCAGGAGACATCTCCTTCTGCCCACCTGGGTAGAGAGAGTAGCTGAGGTAAGTGCGCTCGGTCCACTTTGCACCAGTAAGTACTGCCTTCTCGGCATTGATAATGATCACATTGTCGCCACAGTCTACGTGAGGAGTGAAGCTAGCCTTGTGCTTGCCTCTCAAAATCTTAGCTACCTCACTAGCTAGGCGACCCATTGAATGCCCCGTGGCATCCACTACCACCCATTCCTTCTGCGCAGTTGCTTTGTTGGCAGAGATGGTCTTATAACTCAAAGTATCCACGTTATTTACTTTGTTTTCATGTTTTACAATCAATCCAGAAGCTTGCAATGTGCATTGATAGTGGGCGTCTTGAGTGCTAATCATACCCTTATTACAAAGGTGGGTACCCGCTACCTCGTCACTGCAAATCATCTTCTCATTGATAATAATCGGCACGCAAAGATACCAATAAATTCCTTAGCCACAAATACTTTCCCTCGGATAACTTTTCCCCTCTATCTATGGTACCTCTATCGGACAGGTCGGGTAGGAGTGTGGGTGTGGGGAAGGACCTCGGAGAGGTCCGATTTGTCGTAGCCCCCGTGTCGGAGGGGTAGCCCGAACGACCGGGGGTAGGGAATAGTTCACGAATATATTCGACCCCTTGCGGGTCGGACAACCTATTTTAGGATTAATATTGATATCCCAGAACATATAGTCCGACCCACAAGGGGTCGTAAGGGGGAGGGGTGGCTTCATTATGATCCCCTATTCTTTCGGGGCTAAACGCCCCTCCGACTGAGGGGCTAGGATCCGTCTGACCTTCCACGGGGAGGTCACAACGCTACATTAAACTAGTCAACCTATTCCAGGAAACCACAAAGCTTGATTTGAGACTGTAGACACTGCAGACAAAAATAGAGGAGCTTAGCTGTATTGCTATGCTCCTCTATATTTTCGCTATTTGTTCAGTTTGTTAGACTAGTTGTAGTTCTTTTATAAGTGGCATCTCTTGAATGACTTTACCCTGTAGTAGTTTGCCATTGGCATATTTACTCCTTTTGATGCCATCTCTACCCCACGTTCCCCATTGCTTAAAGAAGAAGGCGGAACCTTGTGCCACCACTTGTTCTTTTATTTCAAGCACCCAAGCCTCAGACATAGGTCGGGCTGATGCTCCACTCTCTCCTCCAACTATCACCCATTCAATATTTGAAAGGTTGAGGTTTCCAAGAGAGCCAAGAAGTGGTTCGCAAGAAAGAAAGTGTATGGTAGCTGGTATCTCTCTCAGCAGGTCTATTCTATACTTGTATTCAGCGTTCTCAACTGTGACACCTAACCATACATTCTTAGGAACTTCGTGAAGGGAAAAGTACTCTGCCATCCGTTCTGCACGCTTAGTAAGAACTTGGTATCTATGTTGAGGTGTCTGCTTTATGACTTCAAAGACTCTATCTATAAATTCGTATGGAACATCCTTGTGGAATAGGTCGCTCATTGAGCAAACAAAGATATTGTGGGGTTTACGCCATCGTAATGGTTCTTCAAGTGACTCCTCGTGAAGTGTGAGAGCAAACTCATTGCGGTATTTCTCCACGCCCATCCCCCTCAATCTTCGAGACATCGTTTCTGCATAACAGTGCAGACAGCCTTCTGAATACTTAGTACACCCTGTTATTGGGTTCCAAGTCTTATCTGTCCATTCTATCTTAGTACTCATTTTACAACGATTCTAAATTCTTTTGCCTTATGTATATCGGTCGCAGTTTTATTCGGTTCACCTTCAAACTGTATCCGCCCTTCTTTTTCCAAGGCAAATATAGTGTCAACAAATACTTTAGGTCTACAACCTAGCTTGAGGGCATAATTCAGTCCTACTATATTAGTAGTAATTTCTCCTGACAACACAAGTTCCCGAAGTTCATTTTCAACTGATGCAGTTTTACTTTCCAATTCGGGAAAGAATGAGCCACGTCCTAAAAAACCGCCCACTTCACAATTAGATTCTCCTGCCTCAGGGTCTACTTTCCAGCACACCCTCATAAACTTTTCCATTCCAAAACTATGACCAGAACAAAAGATTAGACCGTAATAGTTTGAGCCTTTCTTCATTGTAAATGCGTGAAGAAAGTAGTCTTTATCTTTTGGAAGTAAGGACTGGTAATACTCTTTGATAAGGGTATGTACTTCCTTAGGTGTAGCCTTATCCCAATCAATTTTTGAAGTATCTATGTATTTTTTCGTTTCAGGGGAATTCCTGAATCTCTTCACAAAAGAAGAAGCGACAAAGAAAACGATGTCAGTCTTAGGTGAATTAACCAGCAACCTAAAAATCTCAGTATCAACTTCCTTAAATCCATATTGATCTAAAAGAATGAATTTTGCATACCTATTATTCTTGAGTATGTTTTTTACTTCGCTAGTGTTGATAAGCTTGTGAAATTCCTGCTGAGTAAATCTCATAGAGCCACTATAAGGGCAGTTGTCAAACTTGCAAGATTTCTTGCATTCGATAAGATTGGTTCTTAAAACATTTTCTAGCTCCTTTGACTTGTCTTGAAGCAATTCATTAAATGTGAATACTACCTCTTTATTTCGTTTTTTCAATAGTGTCTCACAATGCTTCCTTTTCTCTCCTCCTTTTGCTTCATTGAGTAAAATCAAAGGAGAACCCTCGTCGCCTTCAGAGTCTCTACCACTTCCTGCAAACATGTCATACACATACACTTTATCAATGAATCCGTGATGCAAGAATACAGGGTACCACTCTCTGAAACAACCTCTAAAGATATCAAGCTTTAGAGTAGTTGTTTCGTCAAAGCTACTTTTATTGATGTCCTTCTTTGCCATAGTGAATTAATGGTTGTGTCTACAAATATACCCATTTCTTAGTATTAAGCACTAAGGTCTCAATCAAATGTGCTTTGTGTCTCTAGTAAGCGTGTTACTTAGGGTACTCGCCGACGAACATCAGTATTGTACTGGTGATCTTCCTGTCGGATAGGAGTGGAAAGCACCCGCGAAGGTGCCACTCAGCTAGCCCCGAGTCAAGGCTTGTAGAGAATGTTGCACGAAGGATGAAATGCAAGGCCTGAGGGTGGGGACAAGGTGCCTTAGGTCATCAAGACCCTAACAGGGTGCTGGGAGCGTACTCGCGTACGCGACCTAGGCCGAATACCGATAGCAACGCAGCAGATCGCCTTCGTGTAACAGTCTCTTGTGTTCTATCAAGAGATAGCCAGCAGGGACTACATTTGTGGTGTCTGCTGGCTATTTATTTTATTCATTAGTGTCCGTAGCTCTTAGGCTTTTGGTGCCTTTGATTTGGATTTCGTTGAGTCTGCTTCTTAAGGTTATGAGTAATATGCATTAATGTGATAGTGGTTAGCTTGGTTAGTCGTTCTAGATCATCCAATGCACTATCGATATTAGCTGGGGTGATAGTGGTTTTTGTACCAAAGACCTTAAATTTGCCTGGATACATTTTGACCACTTCTTCAATGCCTGGAGTATGATCTAGGCTGATTTGGGAGATGTCCTTAACAACTAGTGGCATAAGATTAGGTGTTGACTGGCTATAATCATAAGTCATCACCTTTAGCTTCTTTTGGATGCTACGTACAAATACATATACCGAAGTGTTGGTGATTTGCAACCAATCAATATGTTTCAGCAAGACAGGGCCATGCTCAGTAAGGATAATAGCATTCAATAAGGCAGCCACGAGTATCCTATTGTATCTGACTGAGGTGTAATCCTTTCGCGAGGTGTTGGAGGTGATATCTCTCATCTGCACAGAGTTTTTTCGATGCTGTGTTTTGAGACGCTCCTTGAACACTCTCATCAGATCATTGAAATAATATGTATTCTCAGTCTTATGTGAATGAATAAAGAAGACTAAGGCTCTCAGGGCACTACGTGTGTTTTGCAAACGCTTGAGTTCTTTTCCGTCAATAGTCGTAGATGAGATCAAGGAGTTTATGATGCCTTCAACAGACTCTTCTGTAGCATCACTTTCTGAGACCTGAGTATATAGTGCCTCAACATACTCCATTATAGAGAGCCCAATCTTCTCTAGATATTGGCTTCCTAAGTGCTTAAGATCGGATATGTAGGATGAAGCACTCTTCTCCGTTAAGCCTTTTCCGCCCTCTTCTTCTGGCGTGCAAAGCCATTCGCGGAATTGTTTGAATAACTTTTCAATGTCTGCCATAGATTAGTTGTTTTAAAGTTTAAAACTATATCTAATATTCTCTTTTCCAAATGTAAGGATAATATCTATACCACACTAATTTTCAGCAATATTTCGTGATAAAGTTTGTAGACCTTTAGGTATGTACGGCTATTATACGTCTATGTTTTCTGTAAATAGAAAAGCTATGGCAGTTTAGGGAGAGTTACGCTACTGATAACCCTCTCCAGACCTCCAAACCCTTTCCGAAGGTCAACGCCACTAATAAACAGAAACAAGCAATTGCTTTCATTTATATTAAACATAATTCGTAGTCATCTATACGTGAAACTTTCAACCGCAAAGATGACTACAATAATAAACCACCACAATACGCCCGTTTTGGGAGAGTTACAGTGCTAAACCTTGATAGTCTACAAATGAAAAGGGGGTATCGGATTACGATACCCCCTTGTTTAGAAGCTTAATGCTTAAGATTAAGCATTACTTAGTTGGTCTTGGATCCTGCTGTAGATTCTTATTGATATCCAGTTGATTTTGTGGTAGACAGTGGATATATTGAATAGCGTTAGGATCTAGAGAAGTGAATGCTGACTCGGTATGATTAGATTGAGTCCCCTTTACAGAGGTTTTGCTCCTATCTACATTAAGGTGCCAGCGCTTCATATCCCATACACCATTACCTTCGCCCCAGAGCTCAATCCTACGTTGGATTCTAATTTCATCTCTTAGAGCCTTCTGATCAGCTGGTGCTGTGTAGCCCTCAGCTCTCTTACCTACAAACTCTTCAAGTGCTTTCTTTGCCTCGGCTGTCTTGCCTAGCTCGTTTTGAGCTTCGATTGCTAGCAATATTGGATCTTGCACTCTCAAGAATATATAGTCAGAGTTAAGGTTATCAGCATTGGTAACCACAAACTTCATAGAGGTGTAATCTGGGTAGTAATACTTTTCACCCGTTTTTTTGTCAACGAAATCCACTGCGATCTCTGGGTAGTCTTTCTGATTCACGAAGAGCTGTCTTCTTGTATCATTGTCTTGCATTTGATCGTACAGCCATGCGTAAATCAGTCTGCGCTGACCACGGCCACAATAGTTGCCATTAGTTGGATCCATGTGAGAGTAGAAAGATGCCCATGAGGTACTCGTCGCTGGAGTAACATCGTATCCCCAAATGACGTCGCTATTATTCACATTCCAAGAAAGTGGGAATTCAGGAACGATATCCTTACCGCCTTCAATCGCCATTTTAGCATACTTCTCAGTATTTGCCCAATCCTCCATATAAGCATAGACTTTTGCGAGGTATGCTGCTACTACATACTTATCCATATCGGTATGGTCGTCTTTGGTCGCAGCACAATGCTCAATGCCGATCGTTAGGTCTTTGATGGCTTGGTCATAAACCTCTTTTACGGTATTTCTGGCAAGGTCTACGTCGGTATCCTTAAGCATAATTGGCACAGCCATTTTGCTCTCGTTCCCTTTGTAAGTAGCTTGGTAGAAATTGGCTAAGTGCCAGTAAGCAATACCTCTGTAGGCATAGAATGGAGCATTATCTGCACTTGGATCTGGAGCATCATTGATAAATGAGTTGCAGTTTGCAATGATCTCATACCACATGTTCCAGTAGGTACGCACTCTACGAGTGTTTGCGGTTACGGTTACGTAATTGTACTCCCAATCGAACCAGTCCAGTCCTTTGGCTACCACATCTTCGCCCATCAAGTCAAAGGTCATGTGGTAGGCTTTTAGACCAAAGTCATCGTGGCTATCCCAACCGCCTTGGAGCTTATTTGCATTAGACTGTAGGAGTGCACCTCTTAAGTCACTTGCAAAGGTCTTATCGTCTTTTACTAACTCCTCTTTTTGATCTTGAGTCAAGTACTCAGAGACGTCGGCGGTAATGCGGTCGTTGCCACATGCTACTAACCCACCAGCTAGGAGTAGAGTTAATAATATCTTGCTAATGTTATTCATATTCGTTTGTCATTGATTTAATTAATGTCATCAATTACTCAGGTGCTACTTACAGTGAGATAGAGATACCACCTGATATAGCACGAATTACAGAAGGTTGGTTAGAATCTGGGTTACCTGTAAATGAGGTACGTGGATCCAGTCCCTTCCTAGCAGATAGCAAAAATACATTGTCTGCAGATACGTATAGTCTTAGGCCCTTTATCTTGATCTTCTCGGTGATGTCACTTGGTAGAGTGTAGCCAAGTGTTACACTGCGAAGAGATAGATAGGAAGCATCAGTGATGAATCTATCTGAAGTCTTGATCATAGAGCTTTGGTTCTGAAGTCTTGGGACATCGGTATTCTTATTCTCAGGAGTCCATCTGTTAGCGATATCCTTGTGGAAAGTTGCTGCAGTGTTTGAACCATTATGCATGAGGTTACTGTAGTTCCAGTCCACCATCTTACCACCAATACCGTATGCAAATTGCATATCAAAGTCCACACCATAAGCATTGAGTGATGCGAAGAAACCACCCTCTAGGTCACGGTTTACACGACCTACATACTGGCGATCCTTAAGGGTAGAAGAGTGTTTCTTGTAATTGACTACATCAAACTTATCCTCCTTCTCATTGTACTTCTCATACAACGCATCACCATTCTCTGGATTGACGCCAGCATATCTTACTAGGTAAATATCGTTGATGCTACCGCCCTCTTTAAGAATTCTAATGCCAGAAGAGAGACCATTCTCTTTGAAGCGCTCTGGTAGGCTTATGATCTTATTTCTAAAGGTCATACCATTCACACCTAGAGTGAGCTGTACATTCTCGGTAGATACCACTCTACCAGTAAGCGAGAACTCAACACCTGTATTTCTCATAGAACCGATGTTCTTTGGCATATATGGGAAACCAGTACCACGCTCTAGTGGCTCATTGAAGAGTAGGTCGGTGGTCTTACGAGTAAAGAACTCCACCTCTCCAGTCAGTCTATCTTGGAATAGTCCAAACTCAAGACCAAGGCTTAGATTAAGGTTCTTCTCCCAAGTGATGTCAGGATTGCCCTTAAATTTATTGGAGATACTAACATTGCTTCCGTCTGACTCATAACCATAAAGGTTTTGGTATGGAGTGTACATGCGGTAGCCATCATTATCAAGTAGGTTATCGTTTCCTTGCTGTCCGATACTTGCACGTAGCTTAAGATTGCTGATGGTGTTATTATCCTTCAAGAACTCCTCCTCTGATGCACGCCATGATCCACCAAGGCTCCAGAAGGTACCCCAGCGCTTGTCAGGTGCGAATACGGATGAACCGTCAAGACGGAGTGAAGCTGAGAGGTAGTACTTCTCATAGAAGTTACCTGTAAATTGAGTGAAGAAACCCTCTACATTGTAGTTGCGCTCGTAAGAGATTAGGTCGGTTGTCTCACCAAAGGTGTTGAACTCAAGACTGGTTGGAATAATGGTATTCTTCTTAGAGCCGTAAGTGTGCTTTAGGTTCCACTTGTAGAACTCGTGACCAAGTAAAGCTTGCATAGAGAAGTCGCCAAATTTAGCGTCATAAGTAAGCACTTGGTTCCAGTTTATTGTGGTATAGTTGTCAAAGTTCTTCTCAAGGATACCTCTGTAGTCCTTACCGTCACCCATTCTTGGGTTGATAAAGTAATTGGTGAGGTCATTGTTTTGGTAGTAGTTGAAGGTCGTATTGAATTTGAAACCTGCACCAAAGTCAATGTCTGCCCTTGCAGTTTGGTTGATATAGAGACTTCTATAGTTATCTCTATTTAGTTCAGACTCACCTATGATGTTCTTACCACCAGAATACTTTCTCGCACCATTGATTCCAGGACGGGCATCACCAGTATCATAGATCTTTTCACCAGTCTCTTTATCCATCATAATCTTACCATCTTTGTCGTGTGCATAGACTGGGTAGATTGGAGCGATGTTGCGGGTGAAGTTGAATACGTTGGAGAAAGCATTACTAGACTCATTACCGAAGTTACCTTGTGTATATGAGATCAGTGAGCTTGCAGTAAGCTTTAACCAATCGTACATCTCAGTCTCATAAGATAGGCGAGAAGAGATACGGTCGAAGGCGTTCTTGATAACATAGCCTTGGTCGTTTAGATAACCTACTGAGAAGAAGGTCTTGGATTTCTCTGAACCACGAGTGAGTGATAGGTTATACTCTTGTCTCATCTTTGGAGACATTAGGAGAGCTGCCCAATCATTGAAGTTGCTGGCATCCTCATACTTGATCTTAGCATTTGGATTCATTACACCATTGTTATCAAACAGTTGGTTGTCAGGTACATTGTAAATGTTGTAGCCTAGACGTCCAATTAGTGAATTGCCTGAAAGATCATTGCCACCGTAGTTAGTCAGCGTACCAGAGGTGATCTGATTGGCTTGCTCTAATGTAGGGAATATTGGATCTCCATTAGTATCTTCACCTAGTGCTATCCCGCGGTTTTGGTTACGGAATGCTTCCCAATAGTAAGAGTAGTATTGAGCTGGGTCTGTAACAGTATCATACTCTGGCACACCTCTTTGGTTCACACCAAGGCGAGCTTCAAAGTTGACTGTAGTTTGTCCTGCACGACCACTCTTGGTGGTGATGATGATCACACCATTGGCACCACGAGCACCATAAAGAGCAGCAGAGGCAGCATCCTTAAGTACGTTGATAGATGCGATGTCGCGAGGGTTAATAGAGTTGATATTTCCGTCGTAAGGAGCACCATCTAGGACAATAAGTGGGTTGTTAGAGGCGTTGATAGATCCCACACCACGGATTCTAATAGAGGTTTTAGAACCAGCCGAACCACTAGCAGAAGAAAGCTGAAGTCCAGGAACCATACCCTCAAGAGCTTTTACAGCATCAGGAGCTTGAAGCTTTTCTAGCTTCTTTGAATCCACTACGACCGCTGATCCGGTGAATGACTCTTTCTTCGCAGTACCATAAGCTACCACGATCACGTCGTCGAGGAGCTCAGTGTCGGGCACTAGCTTGATTCTTAGGGTTGGAGCTGCAGCTACCTCTTGTGTTTTGTAGCCTACATAGCTGACGATAATTAGCTCGCCTTGCTTAGCTTTTAGGGTAAAATCGCCATCCATTCCGGTCATGGTTCCTACTGTTGCGTCGGATTTAAGTCTTACGGTTGCGCCGATGACTCCGTCTCCACGCTCGTCAGTGACGATACCTTTGACGGTGATGGTCTGTCCTAATGCCGAACCTATTGTTAGGAGGCAAAGGGAGATAAGCATTAAAATCTTACTTTTCATACCATTTACTTGTTTGTTAATTGTTTTGTATTGCTCTCGTTAATATTATTTCTTTGCTCACACTTGAGCTATTTCTCATTTTCTCTAGGGTTGTGTGTGTTTATCTCTATTTATGTGTCTGATTTTTATTATCTCTCTCTATTTAGGGTGGGTTTCAGTGCGAAAACATCTCAAATAGAGCTCTTACAAGCCAAAGGTATATTAATTTTTCGAGATTGCCAAAAAATAGGTTAAGAAAATGATGGGGTGGGGTGGGGGTGAAGGTGGCAAGGTGCCTAATCGGTGGGGGGTACCTAATCGGACAGGTCAGACGAGGCGGACAGGTCGGACAGATCGGACGCCCCTCCGACGCGGACGGAGTGCATAATCAACGGCTATGGTGGAAGTAGCAGAATGGATGAGATGCAAGGCGCTGAGGATGAGGGCGAAGGGAGCGTACTTGCGTACGTGACTGAGCACGAATTCCGAAAGCAACGCAGCAGATCGCCATTTTGCAACTTCCACTGGGGGGGAGGGTTACTGAAGGGTGGAGGCGAGGAGCTTGATGTGGCGGACCATGCTGAGGAGACCATTGGAGCGTGTAGGGGAGAGGTGCTCTTTGAGGCCTATCTTGTCGATGAAGTAGAGGTCGGCATGGAGAATGTCGGCCGGGGTTTGTCCGCTAAGTACTTTTAGGAGCATGGCGATGATGCCTTTGACGATGACGGCATCGCTATCGGCCTGTAGCTGTAATCGGTTATCGGCATCTAGCTCTCCTGAGATCCATACTCTGCTTTGGCACCCTTCGATAAGGTGCTGTGGTGTTTTCTCACTTTCGGGCATAGGGTCTAGTTCATTACCCATCTCTATAATCATCTCGTAGCGATCCATCCAATCGTCGAGGAGTGAAAAGTCGGCAATGATTTCGTCTTGAATTTGATTGATAGTCATATTATATATAATGTGTATTTAATGTCCGTTGTCGGTTATAAGTGGGGTAGAAGTCCTTGTTTTGGCTTCTCAGGGGTAGGCTCATCGTGGTGGTTGAGTTTGCGAAGCCGTTGCTTAATCCGCTGTAGCACACGCCCAGAGAGGGTGCGAGGGGCATCACGGAGAAAGCTATTGATGTGTCGCTTCTTCTTCTCGGGTGTGATCTCCTCCATCGGTATCATGATAGCGGTCTCAAGGACGTCACCGAAGAAGGGGTTGTAGCTGGAGCCAAATACCATCAGTGCCTCGGAGAGACCTATATAAGTATTGACGAGAGGGGGGATCGTGGTGCCCATCTCTCGGATCGCTTGGCTCATGCTCTTGTAGTCCTTCTTGTGGTCGTGACCCGTGATGATCTGCTGTAGCTGGTCGATGGGGGTCTGGTACTGGATGGGGTATTTGCTGGTGACGAGTGGAACCTTTGGGGTGAAGTAGGTATCGAGATAGTAGTAGATGAGGTCGCGAGCCTTGGTATTGTAGCTCTGATACATGGTGACTTTGCCAAAAAAGTATTGGCAATCGTCGTGGATCAGCATAAGGGCTCCGAGGCCGTCCCAAAGGTTGTCAAGGGTAAAGATGGAGCGAGGAAGTCGACTCTTTTTATTGCCATCCAGGGAGGTGTTTTGGTTCTCCACCGTGACGAAACTACGCCCTAGCTCTATGGTCTTGGGGAGGTACTCCTTAATAAATAGAGGGTCGAATTGGAAGATCTCTCCACTCGATAGATGTGTCTCGTAGGTGCCATCGGGCTGCTTCTCTATGGCGTTTTTGCAGAGGATGTATCGGTACCCGCCGAGGATCTTTTGTGCCTCGGGGTCCCAGACAACGAGTTGCTGGTAGCCATTGGGTCGGAGGTCTAGCTCATCGATATCGGCTGCTTTGCCAGTGCCACCTCCGCCTGCCCTAAAGGCCTCTTCTCTCAGTCGGCCTATCTCGAGCATGGTATTGGGGGCTTCGTTGGCGTGGAAAGTATAGAGTTCGTTTTTAGCTCTATTTGTTTTGCGTAGCATCAACTGCTCGTGTAGCTCGCTACGAATGATTCGAGGGTCTATTGGTGATATGATTTTAGCCTGTCCCATGCGGATGTCTATGTGTTATTCGGTGTATTTTTGTGGAAAGTTGTAGAGGCTGTCCCTTAGTTGGCGGGCAAATTCTGTTGCCTCTTTGGGTGAGGGTAGTTCTTGGTAGGGGATAGGGTCGCCTACGTAGATGCGGAAGTGCTTCCCCTTGGCACGGATCAATTCACTGGGGAGTAGAATCAGTTCGGCATTGAACTTCCAACCACTCTTGGCTCTTCGCTTCGCCCATTTGTAGAAACGTGGGCTATTTTCGCCCTCAAAGTAGAGGGGTACGACCTGTCGCTGGTGCTGTGCTGCCATGCGAACGAAACTGGGGAGCCACTCGGTATCGTGTACCTTGCCTTCGCTATTCATACGGCTGCAGAGACCAGCAGGAAAGGTAAGTATCTGTTGGTCGCTCTCCAGGGCTTCATTGATCAGTTTGATCGATTGGCGTGCCTGCTGACCATATTTATTAATGGGGAGGAAGGTGTCTCGGAATTGGTAGACGTACATGAGGACGTCGTTGACCATAATCTTGAGTTGCCCACTATAGTGCCCACCGAGTAGGGCGGCGTAGATAATCCCGTCGGCACCTCCAAGGGGGTGATTGCTAACGAAGAGGGTGCGCTCCTCGGGCTTAGGAAGTCGCTCCGCACCGATGATGTCGCAGGTGATGCCAAGGTAGTCCATAATCTTGTACCCCATTGAGACGCCCCCCACCTCGTGCTGTAGCTCCATCATCTGATTGAGCTCCTCCTCGTGGATCAATCGCTGTAGCCAGCGGTAGAGAAACCCTGGGAGATAGCCTTTGTATTTGCTCTGTATCGCCTTCTTGATATCTATCTTCTTTTCGCTCATAGCATTATTTCATTAAAGGGTGAGGGGGTGGTGGGTGAAGAAGGTGCGGGTGGTGGTGAGGTCCTTCTGGAGTTGGGCCTGTAACTCCTGGAGGGAGGCAAACTTTTGGTCGGCTCGGATGAAGGCTCTGAAGGCGACTTCGATCTCTTTGTCGTAGAGGTCGCCTTGGAAGTCGAGGAGGTAGGCCTCTATTCTATTAAGCGGGATGCCTTCGGGGGTGATGGTGGGGGTGGAGCCGTAGTACGACATGGCGGGGTAGATACGATCTCCATGCCGCACCTCGGAGATGTAGACACCCTCTTCGGGAAGGGTGAGGGAGGGGTCGTAGGGGATCAGGTTGGCGGTGGGGAATCCTATGGTGCGGCCTATCTGTCGGCCTGCTTTCACCCGACCGGTGATGCTGAAAGGGCGTCCGAGGAGTGCCTCTGCTGTGGAGAGATCGTTGTGGGCAATCGCTTCTCTGATGCGAGAGGAGCTGACCACAGCATCGCCCATCTGGAAGGGGGTGACGCGCTCTATCTGTAGCCCTAGCTGGCTAAGCCTTTCATCGAATTGGGGGGTGGTGAGGTCGGGTGTCTCCTTTCGTCCGAAGCGATTGTCGTAGCCGAGCTTCATGCCGATCACTCCTCGCTCTATGAGAGGTTGGATAAACTGTGTGGCGGAGAGGGCTGCCAGCTCTTTGGTGAAAGGGAGGATCAGTAGATGGTCCACCCCTAGCTGGGCAATCAATCGCTCCTTCTGATCCATTGAGCAGAGGGTGTGTGGGCGAGGGAGGTCGGGTCTAAGAAGAGCTAATGGGTGCTTGTCCATCGTGACCACTAAGCTCTCTGCGGAGAGACGGTGTGCCATCTCCTGAGTGGCTTTGATGAGGTGCTGATGCCCTTTGTGTAGCCCATCGAATAGTCCTATGGTGGCAACAATGGGCTTCCCCGATGCCTTCATCTCCTCTATATGGTGGTATGTCTTCATCGTCTTATCCACTGCTCTGGATTGAGTTTGGTTCGTTCTTTCCACACTTGGAAGTGCAGTTTGGTAGCACCGCCTAGCTCAGGGTCTGAGTAGATCTTGCCGATCTCCTGCCCCGTCTTTACCTTGGATCCCTTAGAGACATAGACCTCAGTGAGGTTACTGTAGACGGTGAGGTAATTACCGTGACGCACGATCACGTTGGTATTGAAGCCCTCTACCACAAAGATAGAGGTCACCTCGCCATCAAAGACCGCTCTTGCCTTGGCACCAGGGGCTCCTTGGATGTCGATGCCATTATTATCGATCTGCACATGCTTCAATCGGGCATACTGCTGTACTCCATAGTGACCTACGATGCGCCCGCCACCAGTGATGGGCATTGGGAGACGACCACGATTGTCTTCAAACTTCGCAGAGAGCTTCGTCTCCGCCTCCGTCATAGCGTATCCCCCTTTGGTCTTAGCTCGCCTTTGCGTTGTGGTGGTTGACTTACCTTTTTGTTTTGCTGCTTCAGCTTTTCGCCTTGCCTCCTCCGCCTCTCGTATCTCCTTAGCGATCTGTGCTTCGATTTGCCTATTGAGGGCTTGGGCCTGTCGGCGTTGCTTGGCTAGCTCCTGCCGTAGCTTCTTCTCCTCGCCTTTGAGAGCTTTCACCTTGGTTTGCACCTTTTGCTTATCTTGCTCCAGCTTGCGCTGCTCCTCTTCGCGACTTTGTAGGAGGAGTGCCTTCTGCTGTCGGCTCTGCTCTAGCTCTGCTCTCTGAGCGTCGATCTCTTGTCGTAGCTCCTTGAGCTTCTCCCCCTCTTTCCTCTGCCAGGTGGCATACTCTCGCAGATACATCGCCCTCCGCATTCCTTGTGCAAAGTCTTTGGCGGAGAGGATAAATAGGAGCTGGTCCTTCACGTTGCTGCCTCGCTGGAGTGCTCGGAGCGACTTCACGTAGGCCTCCTGACGCTTATCGAACTGCGCCTGTAGGCGGTTGAGCTCCTGCTCTAATGCAAAAAGTTGCTGGTCGGTCTCCTGTACCTCTGCCTCAAGAGTGGTGATCAGCTCTTGGCGGTCCTTGATCTGCCCATCAAGGAGAGCGAGCTGCTGTAGCTGTTCCTTGGCAGAGGAGGCGGTTTGCTGTAGTGCTTTATCCACACGTGCTATCTCAGCCTGTATCTGCTTGCGTCGGGCCTCTAGCTTTTGTACCTCCTTGGACTTTTGCTGCGCAGTGGCGTAGCCTGGGAGTAGCCCTACTAGGAGTAAAGCTACCATACAGCGAAACAATAGTTGGCCAGCTCTATTCAAACTCATCATAGTGATTGGATGATCTTATAAATATCCTGTAAGGAGATCCTCTGATACTGAGCGGGTGGAGTAGTCTCCCATGTGCGTGCCTTGCCCTCCTCCATATCTTGTAGGTCGAAACGTATGAGCCCATACCGCTCTGAACCTCCTCTAAACTCTAACTGAATAAGAGTGGGAAGTGGCCGCATCTCTCCTCCCATGCGGAGATGGGTAAAGCGGTCGTAGGTGGCTTGTAGCTCCCCTTCCCCTGGCACCGTTATGGTGGCTGAGGAGAGGTTGAGTGCGGTGTCGAAGAGCAGTTTGATTTGGTTGCCTCCAGGGCGAAGCTGGCTAGAGAAGAGGTAACCCTCCTCGGTTTGTTTCATCTCCATCCGGCGGAGCGCAGTAGCCCCGATCTCCACGAAGTTGAAAGGCTTATTCTCAATCACCGCCTGTAAAATCATGGGGTCGATGCCTGGGATCGGCAGATAGCTAGAGAGTTTTCGATGGGCTTCCTCCTGAAGGAGGTAGTACTTATTGAGGCGGTCGAGTGCCAGTACGGTATCGTCGGCAACGGTCAATCTCCCTGCCTCCATAAAACCTATCGGGCGGATGGATAGCTCGAAGCCTTTGCCTGGAGCTTGGTACCACCGTATGCCGATGCCGTTCAGCTGAATCTGTTTCTCGGGAAGATCAATATTCAGCGAAACCCTACCACGGGCGGCAATGGAGGGGTACTCTTGCTTTTGGCTATAGAGCTCTATAAACTGCGACTTAGTAAGGTGGGGGTAATGGCCTGCTATCTGCTGAATCGCCTTGCGAGAAGTACCACAACTGGAGAGGAGTAGTAGGAGCGACCAGCAGAGGAGTAGGGTGGTGGTGGAGAGATGGTTATTCCTTTGTTTCATCTTTCTCTATGCTCTTTTGGTCCCGTTCGTGGACGATGTTTTCAATTTTCTTTTCGATTGTTGGTACGTCGCCTCCCGCTTCGAGTGCCTTGCGGAGTGCCTGTAGAGCCTCTTCGTACTCCCCTAGCGCGAATAGGATGTCGGAGTAGTGCTCGTAGTAGAGAGGGTCGGGCTCTTCTTCCTTGCTGATGGCACGCTCCATATAGATCTTGGCAAGTGGATAGGCCTTTTTGAGATAGAGTATCCAGGCGTAGGTGTCGAGGAAAGAACCGTTTTCACTATCATACTGCACTGCTTTTCGTGCCATTTCCTCAGCCCTATTGAGGTCCTCGGGAGTGCCGTGCTTAGTCATCCCGTAGGCGTAATTGTTGTATGCGGTTGGGATGCCTGCTGCTACAGCTTTTTCATAGAATTGGGTGGCTGTTGTCCAATCATCATCTTGTATCAAATCTGCCTTGATGAGTGCTATCTGTCCATACATTGGGTCGCCCTCCTCAACCACCTCAATAGCGTGGTCTACTCTTTTATTAAAGGTGATGCTATCCTCTTTATTCAGCGCCACCAGTGCTGAGTATAGGTTGAGCAATCCATCGTGGGGAATGGACTTTAGTCCTTGAGTAGTGACTTGGTCGAGTTGCTCCACATCCTCTGCATTGGCATACTTCTCCACAAAGTAGTAGTAGGGCGAAGGTAGCTCGGTGCCTTTCTGCACCAGCTGTGAGAATATCTTCTCTGCTTGGATCGTATCAGAGAGGAGTAGGTGGTCATTGGCCGCGGCTAGTGCAAAGCGATCCTCTTCACTGTAGATCTGCTGTAGCTCTAGCTCGGTCTCGATGAGCGTGGGGAGTAGCTTTGTGAGGTCTTTGCTATTGCTACGAGCCGTATTGAGGAGCGATTGAACCCTAATTGGGTCGCTGCCCTCTAGCTGAGCCACTCGTAAGATCTCCGCCTTCACCGCTTTATTATTGCCTTTCATGGCATTGAATGAGGTGGTGATGTTGGAGAGGGCTTCGTTCTCAGGGTCTAGCTTTTGTGCCTTTTGAAGTTGCTCGATGATCTTATCGTCTTCTCCCCGCTTCTCATAGATCGTGACTAGGAGGAGCGTGGTCATAGGCTCATTGGGCTTTTCCTCTAAGCGCTTTAGTAGTATTTGCTCCGCCTCTTCAAGCCGTCCAAGGGCTATTAGCAGCCTGCTTTCGTTGATAATAGAGACGATATCCTGTTCGGCTCCGTCTGAACCTCTAATGGCGCTGAGGGCTTTCTCTAGCTGGTTGGAGTTGGCATAGGTATTGGCGAGTTGGAGGCGGACCTCTCGGTCATTGGGTCGTAGCTCAAGTAGCTTTTTCGAGACCCTTTCGGTGCACTCCCAATCCCCAAACTTCTCTGAAAAATCTAGGAGCTTCCTGCCCGTCTGGTAGTCGAAGCCAGAGTATTGGTAGCTCTTCTCTAGCAGATCTAGCCCTCGCTCGTCATTGGCGTGCTGCAATAAAAGCTCTGCCAACCCATCTAGTATTTCGGGCTGGGTGCTATCAACTTGATACGCCATCCAAAGGTGATTGAATAGTGGGGAGGGTTGAAGGTCTGGCCCATTCACCTGTAGAGCACGATCAAATAATCGATTGGCGACACTCGTTTTCCTCGATGGCATATCCTGTGCCGCTAGTGGCCAGTTGGCAACGAGCAGTAGTAGGAAAAGGAGCCCCCGTATAGTCTTTATATTCATGCTTTAATAGTCTCTGCAATGTCTGTAAATTATCCCCTTGGATAATATACAAGTGTAAATATACCAATTTTCGGGTATTTGTAAGGGAATCGCGTGGATTTTAGCAGGGGTGACGCATTAGAAGCGACTGTTGTACGAATGATCATATTCAAGCTGTTGAGGATAATGGCGTAAGGACCTCTGCCGAGGTCCTTACTTATAGACACCCTGTTAAAAAGTATACGGTAAGAACTTTCTAATGCGTAACCCCTGTGTTTTTGGAGCATGAGGTGCTGGAGATTAGATGAGGTAAAAATAATTAAGCCCTAAAACCTAGGGCTTAATGTAAAAACAAGAGAGGTCACCTACAGTGTGACTTTTATAGCGTGACTTTAGATAGCGTGTCACCAATGCTTCTGATACCGTTGATAATCTTGGCTTGTGTCTCTTTTCGGGGCGATTTTATTCCGTTTTTATAAGCCGATAGTTGACGTTGATTGATCCCACTCGCATCTGCCAATGCCTTGAGTGTTATTGGTACTTGCTGTAAAAGAGCCGAGGTGTCTAATGTGTATGTAGTCGTGTAATTTCCTTGTAGTTCTTTTGGAACTTCTGCGTTGTCTTCAATACACTCCTCTTTGTATTCTTCTAGAAAGTTTTGAAATGCATCTTTAGCTTCTGCGATGGTACGTCCCATGGTTGAAATACCTATCTCTGAGTCTGTATAGACAAAGTATTTTCCTTCGGACCAGGTGATAGTAGCTTGTACTGTATTCATAACATTCCACGTATATAAGGCCTCTCTTGTTACGGTCGATATTAACCGTATGGCAAAGGTAGTAATAATACCACCAACAAACAAGCTTTGGTGGCGTTTTGTTCGCATTAAGTTAGAGTTTGGTATCTTTGAAGGAGCCCTATGGAGAGGTAACTAAGGCATTATGAATTAAGGAGGAGTATTATGCAGACAAAAGAGAACGCGAGACTGGAAAATAACAACCACAAGATTGTGGATTATGATGCTGTACTCGATGCTGAATTTGGTGCTGTGGGTACGGAGGAAAGAGCTAAGCATGAGGCAGAGGCCAAAGCCTTCTATGCAGGTCAGTGATGTCCTTCTTGCATCAACCTCATATTCCGTATGCGTGCGGAATGGATTCCGCAGGGCTACGGAATTCGTTCCGCACGCATACGGAATGTATTCCGCACCATATGCGGAATATGCGGAAGGTATATCATCGCATTCCTGAAAGTGTAGACACTCTGTCTCCTCTATTCCTGAAAAAGTAGACACATTGGGAGCAATTGAGGTGGTGGTTTTGTCGTCTCCTCCTCCAGGGTGTTGGGCAGGTGTGGTTTCCTGAAAAAGGTTGTCCGACCCGCAAGGGGTCGTGGGATGGTGGTGGATGACCGTTAATCCCCCGGTCGTTCGGGGCTTTGCCCCTCCGACTCGGGGGCTAGGATCCGTCGGACCTCTGCCGAGGTCCTTTCTCAAAGACACTCCGCTAACAACCATACGGCGTAGACTTTCTAATGCGTAACCCCTGGGGCGTTGGGGGATTGGAAAAGGCGATTGGTTTAATGAGAATGTTGCACGAAGGATGAGATGCAAGGCGCTGAGGGTGAGGGCGAAGGGAGCGTACTCACGTACGTGACCGAACCCGAATCCCGAAAGCAACGTAGCAGATCGCCTTCGTGCAACAGTCTCTTAATATCACTATATTTGCGTGGAAATTAACATGAAGAATTTATATGAAGGTAAAGATACTATTCGTTTGTTTGGGAAATATCTGTCGTAGCCCTTCGGCTGAGGGGGTGGCGAATCATATTATTGAGGAGAAGGGGTGGCAGGATTTGTTTGAGATCGACTCGGCAGGGCTCCACAGCTACCATGCAGGGGAGCTACCCGATCCTCGGATGCGTGAGACGGCACAAGCAAGAGGGTATGACCTCACTAGCCGAAGCCGTGAGGTGGAGCTGGAGGACTTCTTTACCTATGATTATATCGTGGCGATGGACGATTCCAATGCCACGGAGCTTTATCATCGTGCTCCAACGCTCGAGACCTCCCGAAAGATCGTGAAGATGCGTGACTACTTCCCTGAGGGGGAGCAACTAGACTATGTCCCTGATCCTTACTACGGCGGTAAGGATGGCTTTGAATTGGTCTTGGATCTTTTGGAGGCTTCTGTAGAGCGGTTTTTAAGGGCGGTAAGCTCTGTTTAGTGGGGACTATGAATGGGCTCATTTAGAGTTGGGCGTGTGGCGAGTTTGTAACTCAGTGTTGGCTTAGTTTGTAACTCGACAATTCCTTTGACTGCCACTAAGTTTTAGCCCGTGTGGCACTACTTCCTATGTCCTTAGAGGCCATAAGTCCAATCAAATCTAGTGCCTATTATTGTCGAAATATTCTAGTGTGCGATCCTTGCTGCTGAAAAAGGGTGCTTCGTAGGTTTTGAGAAAAGTGGTACATTTGTGGTGTTGACGCATAAGGCTTAATAACGTTTTTCCTTGAGAGGTCATCTGTCTCGAGGGTATCATCTTGTGTATCATTTATTGTGCGTCATCTGTAGATATGGTAGAAGAAGAGCAAAGTCCAGCCCTACACGAAGTTGGGGTATTTCTATCGGAGTATGCCACCCACCTTATGAGCTGTGGTGTGCACTCCTCACGTGTGATTCGCAATACGAAGCGGATTGGTATATCTCTTGGGTGCGAGGTTAAGATCAGTATTTTTCAGAAGAGCCTTATCATCTCTGTCCTTGATCTCAGGAGTCGGGAGCACTACAATGAGGTGTGTGAGATCTATCCTTATCCTATTAGTTTTGAGCACAATGCTCGTCTGAGTGCTCTTAGCTGGGAGAGTTATGACCACCATCTCTCTTTCGCTGAGATCAAGGGGCGGTATGAGTCGATCATCAAGGCTCCGATGATTCATCCTCTCTTTGTGCTACTGCTTGTGGGCTTTGCCAATGCCTCCTTCTGCCGGCTCTTTGGTGGGGATTGGGCCTCTATGGGGATTGTCTTTTCTTCGACTCTTTGTGGGATGTTGGTCAAGCAACAGATGAGCCAAAGGGGGGTGAATCATTATCTTACCTTTATCGTTTCGGCTTTTGTGGCTTCTCTATGTGCTTCTACGTCGGTGATATTTGATATCACTTCGGAGATTGCGATTGCTACAAGTGTTTTGTACTTGGTGCCTGGGGTCCCTTTGATCAATGGGGTAATTGATATTGTGGAGGGGCATGTGGCGATAGGGCTGAGCCGACTGGTGAGTGCGTGGTTATTGATTGGTAGCATAGCTATTGGTCTTTCTTTTACCATTTTGATAATGAAGGATAACTTGCTATGATAGCTCTGGATATTCTCTCGGATGGCTTTTTTGCAGCGATAGCGGCGATAGGGTTTGGGGCTATCTCAGATCCTCCGCTGAAGGCTTTTCGCCCGATTGCTATTTTAGCTGCCATAGGGCACGCCTGTCGCTTCTGCCTGATGACGTATGGTGGGGTGGAGATTGCAGCTGCTACGTTGGTTGCCTCTTTGCTCTGTGGATTTGGTAGCCTTTTACTGGGCAAACGGCGGCGGTTGCCTATGACTGTCTTGTATGTGCCGGCATTGCTGCCGATGGTGCCAGGTAAGTATGCGTATAATATGATCTTTGCCCAAATTATGTACTTGCATTCGATTGATGATCCTAGTGCTCGTGCTCTTTATATGGATACCTTTTTCTCTCAGTCGATGACGGCGATCACTGTGGTCTTTATGCTTGCGCTTGGTGCGATGATACCGATGCTCCTTTTCCCCAACTATGCCTATGCCCTGACTAGGTCTAATAAGCTCTCAAGATGAATACATTTTGGCACTCTATTGCGCGCTACAATGAAGCGACCTGGCTGTGGCAAGCCATTATTGTCTTTGTCGGTGTGGTGGTGACTCTATGGTTTGCTATTAGGCCGAGCAAGCGGACTACGTTGGTGGTGAAGCTCTATACAACGGTGCTTTACCTCTGGCTAGCGGTGGTATACTTCTATATCTACTGCTCGGAGAGGGCCTACAATGAGATTATGGCTCTATTCTGGCTGATCCTAGCTGTGGTATGGTGCTGGGATCTCTGTGTGAAGCATCGTAGTGAGGAGCGGGTGGAGCCACACAAGTCGTTGGGGTACCTCCTGCTCTTTACCCCTTTGCTCTATCCTCTGATCTCTATGGCCAGGGGGTTGCAATTCCCTACGATCACATCGCCGGTGATGCCCTGTACGGTGATGCTTTATACAATGGGGCTATTGCTCTTGCAGAGGGAGAGGGTCAATCTCTTTATTGTGCTACTCCTTTGCCATTGGTCGGTGATAGGACTTGCTAAGACGGCCTTCTTTAATATCCCTGAGGACCACTTGATGACTTGTGCTACTCTTCCTGCGGTTTATCTATTCTTTAAGGATTCATTTCAACTTGATTCGAGCCATAAGGGTAAGCCTGGGATGGTCTACATCAATGCTCTTCTGATCTCTATCTTTTGCGGTATCGCCATTATCCTACTCTGGAGTATGTATAGGCAGTTCTCCAGTGGTAGCTTTTTATAGGGTGAGGTGGGGCATAGTGATGAAGTGGGTGCGGGGGTAGTGGCGTGAGAGGTAGGTGCGGAGGTACTCTCGGCTATCGTCGGTGACGATCGGGTCGTAGGTAAGTCCTTCGTTGTAGACCACGAGTGGCACTTCTATCCCTCTGCTGGCAAGGGCTTCTAGGCTGAGGAGCGTGTGATTGATACTCCCTAGCTGTGCCGTGGTGATGAGGATGGTGGGGAGTTGCTCCGCCTCAATATACTCTATGGTGAGTAGCTCACGGGTGATCGGCACCATCAGTCCGCCAGCCCCTTCGAGCAAAATAGTTTGGTATTTCTCTAGTAGCTTCTTTGTAGAAGCGGTGGCGATAGAGATATCGATGCTTTTCCCCTCTAGCTCGGCAGCGATGTGTGGGGAGGCGGGTTTGGTGAATAGGATAGGGTGGGTGGTGTGGTCCTGATCCTCAGGTAGTAGTGGACGCCCTTCAATCTTTCGGTGAACCAAGATGTCGTCGCTCATCTCCACACAACCAGTCTGCACCAGTTTCTGAGTGATCACTTGCACTCCTTCCTCTAGAAGTTGACGGCTAATCCAGCCTGTGGCAACGGTTTTGCCGGCGTCAGTATCAATGCCGGTCACGAAGTAGACCGGTGCGTTAAGTATTTCTGATAGTTTCATCATGATATTATTGTAGTTTTATTTTTGTGCTATGATAATAAGGGGGTGGTAGGTGAGCGAAAGGGGCTCTTCAGAGGTGAGCTGATGGGCTTGCCGTAGCTCCTCCTCCAATCGAAGAAGATGCCCACGACTCCAAAGCCCTTGACGGGTGTGAGTAAAGGCATTGGTGCCAGTCGCTTTGAGGTGGCGAAGGAGCTCGAGGAGCGACGAGAACTGTAGCTCAATGGTGAGTGCCCTCTGCTCTACATCGCTGAAAGGGGTGAGTGCTGCTGCGTATTCGGCTTGTACTGGATAGTGGAGAGCGTTGGGCAAAATGGGTCGTAGCTCCGATAGATTTTCGGGTAAAAAGGTGGAGAGTGCCAATGTACCGCCTGGGGTAAGTGCGTTGTAGGCTTTTCGGATAAAGGCGAGGGGCTCCTGCCACCATTGTATGCAGCTACTGGAGGCGATGAGCTGATAGCCCTTGCCCCAATCCCATTGCTCGGCATCGCCTGTGACAAAGGCAAAGGGGCGGTGGGGGAGCTTTTCACCCACCCAATGCTCTGCTTTAGGTACGAGATCATTGAGCGTTAGCTCTGCTTGTGGATAGCGGGTTGCGAGTTGCTCTGTGAAGAGCCCTGTTCCGCAACCGATCTCCAATATCCGTTGGGGTGGAGTGACCGCTTTCTCAGAAAGAAGTGCCATCATCTCTGCTACCACTCTCTGCTGAGGGGTAGCTGCTTCGTCGTAACTAGCAAAGGCACTACCGAAGCGGTCGGCGATTAATTGTCTGTCGATGGTCATAATTGGATTAGCTCCTCCCAGCTTTGGTATTCTAAGAGTGGGTAGTGCCCAACCCCTTTGAGCTGTCGGCAAGGGACGCCATGCCGCTGCCAGTAGGCGAGTTGGTTGGCAGTGGGTACAATCAGGTCCCGCTCACTCACGATCGCTTCGCTCCATGCCAATCGTGGGAGCGTATCATCGGGTAGGTTCTTCACCTGCAGATAGGTGCCGTAGAGCTCCTCTCGCAGATCCTCCGTGGAGCGTGCTGCAAAGGAATTGAATACCGCCAATAGTTTCTTTCCCCCGCACATCCGTCGGTTGAAGCGGGCACGATTATCATCATCTAGCCCCTCAAGTGTTCCTCTGAAAATCTCATCGGGAATGCCGTATTGGTTGTGCATCGGCAGAGGGGTACCGTTGATAGCAATCGCCTTGGTGGGGATGGGGAGGTGGGGTGCCAGCCTATCGAGTGCCCAGACACCCATACTCCATCCTACCATATAGACCTCTTTGTAATCAGATAGAGGAGGGATTGCCTCGGGCGAAAGGGTGCGGAAGTCGTAGGCGGTGAGGTAGTCGCACTCGGGGAGGGGAGTCAAGTGAGCCGCCACCTCGGGTGTGGTACCCCATCCAGTAAAGAATATGAGCAGACGGCGATTGCCTTGTTCTTTGGTTAGATTGAATTGCATACGTTGGCCAATTGGATAATTTCGTCGGTGGTCATCGCTGCGGTGAGGGAGAGGCGAAGGCGTTCGCTCCCTTGTGGCACGGTGGGACGGCGGATGGGACGGATATAAAAACCGTGGTGACAGAGTTGCTCTGCCGCTTTGGTCACCTGCTCCTCGCCAGGCACGATGAGAGGAATGATCTGTGAGGAAAACTCACGTCCCATCTCTTTGCCAAAAAGGGTTACCAAATCCTTGAGATGCTGGCGACGGTCGTCCATCTCTTGAATGGCATGAAAAAGGAACCGGCTCCACGCTACATTGACCTCGGGGAGGGCGGTGGAGAAGATGAGGGAACGGGCTTTGCTGACCAGCAGCTGGCGGAGGGTGTCGCTCTGAAGTGAGTAGGCACCGACAGAACCAAGGGCTTTACCAAGTGTGCCTATAAGTAGGTCAATCTCTCTCGTCACCCCCATCTCGGCTGCAAGCCCTAGCCCCTTCGGACCAAAGAGACCTACCGCGTGTGCTTCGTCTATATATATATATAGGTGTGGGTACTCCTCCTTGAGTGCCACCAGTTCTTGGAGTGGGGCAATATCGCCATCCATGCTGAAGAGGCTCTCGGTGATGAGCCAAAGGGTGTCGAATTGATCGGCATAGCGACTCAGTATCTTGCGGAGGTGCGAGAGGTCGTTGTGCCGATAACGCTGAAAGGGGGCTCCCGATAGCCGAAGCCCATCGATGATACTGGCGTGTACCAGTTTGTCGGCAATGAAGAGGGTGTTGGGGAGGGCGAGGACAGGAGGGATACCAGTATTGGCGTGGTAACCGCTATCCCATAGCAAGGCACTCTCCAGACCGTAAGCGTTGGCGAGTTCGCACTCAAACTGCTGTGCGACGGGACTATTCCCTGTCAGCAACCTCGAGGAGCCACTGGAGGGGTGTCGTCTTTTCCCCTCCTCCTCTATAAACCTCTGCCACAGCTGAGGCTCTGCCAAGAGACCGAGGTAGTCGTTGCTATTGAGATTGAGCAATTGACGTCCCTCCACATCAATGTACTTCCCCTCTACTTCTATGTCGGGAAGGGTGCGGTAGGTGCCTTCGCTCTGGCACTGCTCTAAGGCTTGGCGGTATCTATCCATGGAGTACGTTGCGAAGTCCTTGGATAAGGTGTTGGAGCTCCTCATCAGTGATGGCGAGGAAGGGGGGCATCAGGTAAACCAATCGACCAAAGGGGCGTACCCAGATGCCTTCGTGGACAAACTTGGGGATTAGGGTGCCCATATCTACCGGCTCTTGCATCTCTACCACTCCGATGGCACCTAAGACTCTTACCTCCTTCACGGAAGGTAGCAAGGCAAGCGGTGCTAGCCCTTCTTTCAATTGCCCCTCTATCTCTTTCACTCGCTTCTGCCACTCCTTGGAGAGAAGGAGTTCTACCGACCGTTTGGCCACCGCACAGGCGAGGGGATTGCCCATAAAGGTGGGGCCGTGCATAAAGCACCCAGCTTCGCCTCCGCAGATAGTATCGGCGATCTGCTTGGTGGTGCAGGTGGCGGAGAGGGTCATGTAACCGCCGGTGAGGCTTTTGCCGATGGTGATGATATCGGGCTGGATGTTGGTGTGGTAGGTGGCTAGGAGTTCGCCTGTCCTTCCAAAGCCAGTGGCGATTTCGTCGAAGATCAGTAGGCAATGGTATTGGTCGGCCAAGGCACGTAGCTGATTAAGATACTCAGGGTGGTAGAAGTACATACCACCGGCTCCCTGTACGATCGGTTCAACGATGATCGCTGCCATCTCTTCGCCATGCTCCTCTAGGAGTTCCTTCATTAGAGCAAGGTCACTTTCGTCCCACGTGCCACCGAAACGGCTCTTGGGCTGAGGGACGAAGTACTGCACTGGCAAGGTGCCTGCGAAGTAGCTGTGCATACTCGTAATGGGGTCGCAGACCGACATGGCGTGCCAAGTATCGCCGTGGTAGGCACTTCGGATGCCTACAAAGTGCCGACGCTTATGCTCTCCTAGCGATTGCTGGTATTGGATCGCCATCTTGAGGGCGACCTCAACTGCTACCGAACCACTATCGGCATAGAATATCTGATCCATCCCTTTGGGTAGTACCTTTTCTATCAGTAGTTGGCTCAATTCTACCGCGGGTCGATGGGTGAAACCACCAAACATCACGTGCGACATCTGCTGTAGCTGGTCGGTGATTGCTTGGTTCAGCTCGGGAACATTGTAGCCGTGGAGGGCAGCCCACCACGAACTCATACCGTCGATCAGTTGGGTGCCATCCTCTAGAGTGATGGTGCACCCCTTGGCACTCTTTACCGGGTAAACCTTGAGGGGGTCAATGGTGGAGGTATAGGGATGCCAAAGGTGGTCTCTATCCCATTGGAGTAGTTGCTCTGTAGTCATCTTCATGCTTCTGTCTCCCAATTGGTGGGGGCTTTGGTGTCGTAGCCTGCGTTGGCGAATAGCTCCATATCACGCTCGGCAATGGAGGCGGTGGTGGTGAGCAGTCCGCCAGTGATGGCGGCGTTGATACCTATATATAGTGCTTTCTTTTGTACTTCGGTGCTAAGGAGTGCCCGTCCGCCACTGAAGCGGAGGTAAGCGGTTGGGTTGGCCAAACGGAAGATGCAGATGGCGAGTAGGATCTCGTCAGCAGAGAGGTGGGGCTGATCCTGAAGTGGGGTGCCGGGCATCGGGTGGAGTACATTGATAGGGATGCTCTCGATGCCAAGGGAGGCGAGGAAGAGGGCAAACTCTACTCGCTGAGCTCGGCCCTCGCCCATGCCGATGATGCCACCGCTACAACGTCGCATGCCAACTGCTTGGGCATTCTGTAGGGTCTCTATTTTCTCCGCTTGAGTATGTGTGGAGCAAAGGGTGGGGAAGTAGCTTGGGGCACTCTCCATATTGCAGTGATAGGTGGTGCAACCTGCCTCTCGAAGCGATTGCAGTGCCTCTTTCGTTGCCAGCCCTAGGGAGGCACAAAGATGTAAGTGGCACTTTCGGTCTATCTCACGGTACATTTCGCAGTAGGTGGTTACCTCGTCACGAGTTGGCCGTTTGCCACTCGCCACAAGGCTGTACCGCTTGATGCCTACCTCTGCATTGTGCTTAGCGAGTGCCTGCACTTCCTCTGAGGGAAGTACAGGGTAGCTCTCGCAATTGGTTTGGAAGTGACCACTCTGAGTGCACCAGTGGCAATCTTCGCTGCAGCGCCCGCTCTTTACATTAATAATGGAGCAGGTGTCAAACGCATCGCCACAAAGGGCACGTGTGATTTGGTGGCACGCTTCGTAAAGTTCCTCACGGGGGGTCTCTTCGACTATCCGAAGTAGCTCCTCCTGTGAGGTAATTCGTTCTCCCCCGATAATTCTTTCCGCAATATTCATCTATTTATTCTATAAAAAGAGATGGGTGCCAAGGCTATATGTATGCCTTGGCACCCATCTTTGTATTGAGTGTCTAACTAGGTAGTGCAGCAATGGTGTCGGTAGTCGCCACCTCCGTAATCAACGATAGAAGCGACTCCTCCCACGGGTCGGCACCCGACTCTTCGGCTTCCTTCTGCTCCCATAGCTCCAGCCATGAGGCATTGAGTAGGCGAAGGGTGGCGGAGGATTTTGGTGCGATCCGCTCCAGCACATTGGTGCGGAGCTGACCGATATTCACCACGTTCCCAACCGAGTGAAAGGCGGCAGCGGCACTCCTACTCCATCGATTGAAGTGGAGTACCCGCCTTACGTTTAGTCCTTTCAGTTGGTGCATTACCTACAGATTGGTTTTTACTTAGTAACTCTCTCCAGCCACTTCACCATAGAGAGCATGATGCCCATAGAGATGAGGCAGACGGCAGCGAATACTGTCCAACCTACCCAGATTGGCCACTTATTGTACATCACTGGGCCGAGCCAGATCAGTAGGTTACCAAGGGCGGTAGCGGTGAGCCACAAGCCCTGGCAGAGACCTTGAAGGTGCTTAGGTGCCACTTTGGATACAAAGGATAGCCCTAGTGGAGAGATAAATAGCTCTGCCACGGTGAGGAAGAAGTAAGTAACAATCAGTACCCAAGGACCTGCCTTCATCGCTGCCTGAGTCCCAGCATCCATAGCACGGAAGTCAGTGCCAGATGGGTAGCCGTAGTGTACAGATACTGCGATCAAGAAGATATAGGCCAATGCCGCAATCAGCATACCATACACAATCTTCCGTGGTGTGGAGATACTCTTACCTTTTCGTGCCAATGCCCCAAAGATCGCCATAATAATTGGTGTGAGCACAATCACAAAGAAGGGGTTCACAGCCTGCCAAATCTCAGGTGGTATGGCGTCGGTCTTAATAAAGTCACGAGCGAAGATGGAGAGTGACTGACCATTTTGGTGGAATGAGAACCAGAAGAATACCGCTACTCCAAGCACTGCAAAGAGAGCGTACATACGCTGCTTGATCTCGCTTGCCATCGCTGCTTTCTCCTCGGCAGTGTAACCTTGAGTCTCAACATGTACCTTTTTAGGTGGCTCTGGGAATAGACCACGAGTGGAGATAAAGATGATGAGAGAGATGAGCATTGCCACTACAGAAGCGATAAAGGAGTAGTGTACTCCAGTATTGAATACCTCAAGGTAGGTGTGGCAGAACTCTGGTGTAGGTACAGAACCACCTACCTCTACTGTCCACTTAGCTAGGTTGGCAGTCTCCTCTACGGTCATCGCAGCATTATTGAGGACCTTATGGCAAAGCTCAGGAAGACCCGCGTTATAAAGCAGACCATTACGACCTAGCCACCAGCTACGCAGTAGTGGTGCTACGAATGGAGCGATCAAACCACCGATGTTGATAAATACGTAGAATATCTGGAAGCCAGAGTCACGCTTTGTCTTGGCAATGCGAAGTGCCTCAGGACCCTTCTTGGCAGCCTCTGCCTCAAGGTCGTCGTACATCTGACCTACAATCGCTTGGAGGTTACCCTTAAAGAGACCATTACCAAATGCGATCAGCAGAAGTGATACACAGGTAAATGGTAGGAGCCAGCTGATGTTGTCGGAGGTAGAGGTAATTGGAATGGAGAGGAGGATATATCCTAATGCCATCACAATAAGTCCTGCCATAATGACTCCCTTGTAGTTATTCTTGCGGTCGGCTAATACACCACCTACAAGGCTGAGTACGTAAATCAGGGCATAAAATACCGAGTAAATAACCCCACTCCACTGGTCGCTAATTCCAAACTTGGAGACCAGGAAGAGCAGGAGCACTGCATTCATAATGTAATACCCGAAGCGCTCACCCATATTGGAGAGGGCCGCTGGTATTAATCCTTTAGGATGATCTTTAAACATGTTGTGAAGTTTTTGTTTATCAGTGAATACTTAAGTTAATAATTATCTCGTTGTAAGGTTGTTATAGGTTGACTTCTTTGACCTCTTTCAGTCCGCCATTCATCGGGTAGAGCTCTACGGAGGTGGTGTGGCCTTTGGTATTGAAGAGCACCATATCGAGTGCCTCGAGGTTGCCCAGCTGTGCCACTGGCACCTCCTTGCTCTCAAGCACCTGCCCTTGATAGGTGATGGTGGTACGCACCGTGCCAGGCACGCAATAGACGATCCCCTTGGAGAGACGACGCTCTAGTCGCTTCTGCTCCTTCTCATCAAGAGGGGTTGCCTGCTCCACCACTTTTATCTCTAGGTAAATTGGTTCGCCACGAAGATCCTCTGCTGGGAGTAGCCCCTCGCGAGTTGAGAAGCGAGCCACCACGTGACGCCCCTCCTCCGTTGCCGAAAGGTGGTCTGCTAGTTGCACGATTTCCTGCGACTGTCTCACCCCATTGAATTGGCGAGAGAAGGCTACCTCCTCAGTATCTAGTCGCTTCACCGCTATCTCGAGGGCTTTGCCATCGGCAAAAGGTTGCTCCGACTCGCCACTCACTACTAGGTCACGACTCTCCCGAATACGGTAGATGTTATCGGCCAATACCTTCGCCTTTGCGGCTGCTGTAGTGGCTTGGATATACTCTAGTGGAAACCTCACCTCAGGCAGCTCCGCCCATCTCAGTTCGTTGCTACGTGTGTCGAGAGGGGTAGGGAGGGTCACCTCCTCTTGCAGGTTGATTCCCACCAACACCCCATCTTCCGTCAGCGATACATTGGTGGCGGTGCTATTCTTTCGGAAGTCAATGGAGAAGCGTTGCTCCTCATCGGCCACTCCTCTTGCCCCCACCTCAATACTCTTGAGCTGGTATTTAAGTGCTGGTTCTAGCACCGCATTGGTAGTGCCCAGATACCGCTCCGCATAGAGTGAAAGTTCCCCAGGGATCTCCTTCGTCACCTCAGATGTTACTTGTAGATAGAGAATCGTTTGCGGAAGAGCATAGACTACTCGGTTATCATTGAGCGCTCCCACACTGTACCGCTCCACCTTCTGTGCCGTAGCACAGCCGTAAGAGGTGAGGAGTGCTACCAGCAGGTAGAGTAGCTTGTAAGTCTTATATTGTTTCATCTAGCTTTGCTTTGACCCTAATTTTAAGTTTACCGACAAATCTACTAAAAACTTTTGAGACCGCAGAGGTACTGCTCAGATTTAGGGGGCTTTATCAGAGGGGGGACTTTCTCGGACGAGGGGGGACCTTTCTCGGACATGGGGGGTACCTTTCTCGGACGAGTCGGACAGGTCGGACAAGTCGGACGCCCAGCTAGCCACCGCAACTAACCCCGCAGCTAGCCACCTCAGCTAGCCACCGCAACTAACCCCGCAGCTAGCCCACAGCAGGTGGCGGTGTCCGACCTGTCTGACCTGTCCGACTCGTCCGACTTGTCCGAGAAAGGCACCCCCGCAAGGCACCTCCGCAAGCCACCAAAAAATAGGCTACAGGGTCTTGTGACCCTGTAGCCTATAGCTCTCTTATTTAGTATCTATTACTTACGCTCCTTGTGCTTCTCCAGTTGCCTTTCGAGTGCTTCACACGCCTCTACCACTGCCTCCTCAAAGCTATTGGCCTGCTTCTCACTAAAGAGGTCTGGCCCCTTGATTGCGAGGGTGATTCGAGCCTTCTTATTATTTGCCTGCTCAGGCTTCTCCAGTGTGAGGACGATCTCTGCATCGATGATCTCGGCATAGAATCGCTCTAGCTTGGCGACACGCTTCTCTACAAACTCCTGCAACTTCTCTGTCATGTCAAAGTTGACTGCCTGTACCTTCGTCTTCATGGTTTGTTCTCCTTTCTTTACTAGACTCCCTACTTCTAGGGTGTGCGTTATACATTTTACGAAGCTCCTCAAAAGTGGTGTGTGTGTAGACTGCTGTGCTAGAGATAGAGTCGTGTCCTAGTAGCTCCTTGACGCTCATCAGGTCCGCCCCATTATTGAGCATCGCTGTGGCAAAACTGTGCCGTAGGATATGCGGGCTTTTCCGTGAGTATTGTGGCAGTGGGGCCAGTGCCTCCTTCACCACTTTGTATACATAATCCGCCTTGGCTGGCTTGCCCTCGTCATTGAGTAAAAAGACCTCTGTCTCCACCTTTGGACTTCTGTACCCCAAATATAAATCTATTTTCTGACAAATCAAAGGACCAAGCGGTATAATTCGCTCTTTATTCCGTTTTCCGAGTACCTTCAGCTCCCCTTTCGTGGTATCTATATCCCCCAAATGCAGTCCCAATAGCTCAGCCCGACGCATTCCTGTTTGGAAAAGTAGATCCACTACAAAGGCCCGCTGCCACGCTACCCGTTTCCCTTCACTAGTCGGCTCCTCCTCCGCCTCCTTGTAGAGCCGTTCGATATGGCGAGTGAGCCGATTGGCATTGACAAAAGTGGGGAGATACTGCCCATCCTTCGGCACCTGCACCGCCTTGAATGGGTTGTGCTCCACCTTTTCGACCTTCATTAGATAGCCGTAGAGACTTCTGAGTGCCGATAGCCGTCGCTTCACACTACGAGTGGTATCGGGCGTCTCCATCAGTTTTATGAGCGATTTCCTTGCCCGTCGGGTATCCACCGAACACAAAAACTGCTCCAGTGCCTCCCCCTCCAATTCATTGCACCCCTCCAGCGTGAGCCAGTGCTCTATATCGGTGAGGTAGGCGACAATCGAGAGCTCCGACATCCCTCGCTCATACTGCAGATATCTCCTGTATCGTTCGAGTATTCCATCCATCATAGCCCAAAGTTACACTTTTTTGGTAAATTTGTGTGCCTATAGTGATTAATACTGATCAAATATAAATAACATACGAACAACTAAAACTAAAGCATTATGCAACTACTTGAGAAGATTGTGGCCAATGCCAAAGCGGCAAAGCGTCGCATCGTATTGCCAGAAGGGCTAGAGGAGCGCACACTACGTGCTGCCGATAGAATTTTAGCCGAAGGGGTAGCCGACCTTATCCTGATCGGTAATCCTGATGAGATCAAAGCGAAAGCCAAGGAGCTAGGGCTCACCAACATCGCTACAGGGGCTACCCTCGTTTGCCCCAAGGGCAATCCCGATAAGGAGAAGTATGCCAATATCCTTTATGAGCTTCGTAAGAAGAAGGGGATGACCCTAGAGGAGGCAACTGCACTAGCCGAGAACCCACTTTACCTCGCATGCCTTATGATCAAGGCGGGTGATGCCGATGGTGAGGTGGCTGGTGCCCAAAACACCACTGGTAACGTACTTCGTCCAGCACTCCAGATCATCAAGACCGCCCCTGGTATCAAGGTGGTGAGCGGTGCCTTTATCCTACTCACCAAGGCATCTCAATATGGTGCCGATGGTACCCTCGTCTTTGGCGACTGTGCCGTGATGCCTGCCCCAACTGCTGAGGAGCTAGCTCAGATTGCTGTCTCTAGTGCCGAAACGGCTAAGACCCTAGTGGGCATTGAGCCAAAGGTAGCTATGCTCAGCTTCAGCACTAAGGGAAGTGCTAAGCATGAGAATGTAGATAAGGTGACAGAGGCTACTCGACTAGCTCAGGAACTCGCTCCCGAGCTCGCTATTGATGGAGAGCTGCAGGCCGATGCTGCCCTTGACCTCAAGACCGGTAGCAGCAAGGCACCAGGTAGCAAGGTGGCAGGTCATGCCAACGTGCTTATCTTCCCCGACCTTCAGTCGGGCAATATCGGCTACAAGCTGGTACAGCGTCTAGGTGGTGCCGAAGCGATTGGCCCTATCCTCCAAGGTATCGCTATGCCTGTCAACGACCTTAGCCGTGGCTGCTCTGTAGAGGACGTATATCACATGGTAGCCATCACCAGCAACCAGGCAACTGCCGCATTGAATAATAAGTAAACGAGAAAGAAATAGATAGATTATGAAGATATTAGTGCTAAACTGCGGGAGCTCATCGGTAAAGTATAAGCTCTACAATATGCAGAATGAGTCGGAGATTACCAGTGGTGGTGTAGAGAAGATCGGTCTGCCCGACTCTTTCCTAAAGTTCAAGACCTCCGATGGTGAGAAGGTAGTCATTGAGCACAATATGCCTACCCAAAAGGAGGCGGTGGAGCTGATCCTTGATACCCTGATCAATCCTAAGTATAGCTTCATCAAGAGCTACGAGGAGATCGGCGCGGTAGGACACCGCGTGGTACATGGTGGTGAGAGATTCAGCGAGAGCGTATTGATCAATGACGAAGTGCTTAAGGCAGTTGATGAGATCAGCGTATTGGCACCTCTCCATAACCCTGCCAACCTCAAGGGAGTGGATGCTATCACCAAGCTCCTTCCAAACGTAAAGCAGGTAGCTGTATTTGATACCGCCTTCCACCAGAGTATGGAGCCAGAGGCCTATATGTATGCCCTTCCTTACCGTATGTATAGCGATCTCAAGGTACGTCGCTACGGCTTCCACGGTACTAGCCACCGCTATGTGAGCCAGCGCGCTTGTGAGATTTTAGGCCTCGACTACCACAAAGCAAAGCTCATCACCTGCCACATTGGTAATGGTGGTTCCGTTACTGCTATCAAGGGCGGTAAGGTACTTGATACCTCTATGGGATTGACCCCTACCGAAGGCTTGATGATGGGTACTCGTACTGGTGATGTGGATCCAGGAGCACTCGTATTCATTATGGAGCAAGAGGGGCTAGATGCCAAGGGATTGAGCCAATTGATCAATAAGGAGTCGGGCGTTGCCGGCTTCTCAGGCATCTCTAGCGATATGCGCGACTTGGAGAAGGCCATCTCCGAGGGCAATGAGCGTGCAAAGCTTACCCTAGCTATGTACGACCACCGTATCAAGAAGTACGTGGGAGCTTATCTCGCACTACTCGACGGAGCAGATGCCATCATATTCACTGGTGGTGTAGGTGAGAACCAAGCTAGCACCCGCGAGTATGTATGTGACCACATGGAGTATGCTGGCATTGAGATTGATAAGGAGCTCAATAATAGTGTAAGAGCTAAGGAGGTAGTCCTCTCTACCGACCGTAGTAAGGTGAAAGTACTCATCGTGCCTACCGATGAGGAGCTACTGATCGCTCGCGATACTCTCGCCCTTGTGAAGTAAGATACTCCTTATATAATATATATGAGTAGCCCCCTCGGTCTTCCGAGGGGGCTATTTTATTTCTTCAAGTCACCGTACTTATTTGGCGAGGGCTTGGCGCTGTAGTTTGAGGGCTTTTTGGATCATCTCTTGCTGGAGCTGCGGAGAGTGGTTGGCTTGTAGACGAGGGATGTACTCTGACTCAAGGGCTTCTAATTGCTGTGCGAGGCCAGTGCCATCGGGTCGGTAAATGAGTGGCATATAGAGGTAACGACTCTCCTCAACCGTACGAAGTGGGTAGAGCTTCTCCCGCTTCAGCTGTTTGGCAAGAGAGGCGATGGTCTCCCTGCCAGAAGTAGCCCTCTGAAGCTCAGTGGGGATTTCGTTGGTGGTCCAGACGGGAATGAGTGGTGAGAGGTAGGGCTGGCCGATCTCCACCCATGAGGTGGTTAGCTCAGGGTTTTCCCCTTGGGCTACCCCCTCTACCAGAATCATCGAACTGGTATCATAGCGGGCGATGAGGTCGTCGGAGTCGACAAATCCACTGCGGCTAGGGAGTTGTCCTTCCTCTGCCAGTGCTCGATAGTCTATCTCCATCAGACCGTGGTACATGGAGCGGCTCAAGCGACTGCCAAGTAGCTCTACAGTCACCTCTCCTGGCTTTAGAGGGGTGAATAGATTAGCTGCACAGCGGAGGCGGACATATCCATACCCCTCGTCTTCGGTGCCGGTATAGGAAAAGTTGGTGCGAAGAACGTACCCTTCGGGAGCTTCATTGGCGTCGAACTTGGTCCAAGTCTCATTATTCACTTCGTAAAACGCTGCACCCCCTTCGGCGTCAATGACCCCAAAATGGGCCGCCAATCCCATAGGTCGGGGGAGGGCATTGAGGAGTGCTTCAAACTCTGTGAGGTTGCGACACTCGGCGAGGGCACGCTTCATCAGCACGCCTTCCTGATCAATGTAATCGCCAGTATAGCCGTGGTTGACATTGAAGGAGGCACTATTCATAATGGCAAAGCCGTGGCTATTGTGTCCACCCCACACCTGAAGACCGAGGGTGTCGGAGTCGTTGACCAAACCGACATAGTAGCCGAGGGGGCTTTCGAAGCGTTGCATATGATTGTCGTACGCTTCGGTGTCGCGGAGTTTCCAGATCATTGGTCGCCCATTCTTGGTGAAGCGACCTGATAGCACAGCAGTGGTGCAGGCGATGGCTTGTGTGGTAGCCAAAAGCAATAGCAGTGTGGTGAGTAGTTTTTTCATAGTGTTATGCATTAATGGGTGAGTAATTCTCCAATGACGTAGTTGCTTCCACCCACAAAAAGGGTCTCGGCACCTAGCTCCTTAGCTCTCTGTATCGCCACTTTGTACGCCTCGTGTATGTCGGGGATCACCTCGCTATGGGTGACACCGACTGCCTTGGCAAGAGCTTGTAGCTCTGTGGCAGGAAGGGCTCGTGGCGTGTGGGCTTGGCAGAAGATATAGTGAGCTTCCAAAGGAAATTGGGTGACCACGTGGGGCACATCTTTATCGCCCGCCATACCGATGAGCATCACGAGACCGCCCTCCTTTTGCCACTGTTGTAGGGTGGGGGTAAGGTGTTGCCAGGCATCGGGATTGTGCCCTGTATCAATGACAATGGTGGGGTTGGTCTGCTGAATCACTTCCAACCGACCCCTCAGTCCGTAGTGACTTAATCTCTGCAACCCCTGGTGCAAGGCGGTATCCTCAATCTCATATCCCTTGGTGCGGAGTAGTAGCAGCACCTGTAGCACACCCCCAAGGTTTTCGATCTGATATTCCCCTCCTAAAGGGAGGGTGAAGGTACCGAAGTGGGCGGTGGTCACCTTGTACCCAATCTTAAGTGATTGGTACATCAATATCTCCTCCTCTCGGTCGGCGAGGGTGAGGGGTGCCTGTAGCTCTTTGGCCTTAGCCACCACTACCTCGGTCACCTCTTTCTCAGAGCTTCGGCTCAGCACTACAGGAGTGTGTGGCTTGATGATGCCTGCCTTCTCGCCAGCAATAAGGGGTAGGGTATTGCCGAGGTATTGGGCGTGGTCCATGCTCACATTGGTGATGAGACTGACCAAGGGCTGTATCACGTTGGTGCTATCCAATCGACCGCCCATGCCGACCTCTATCACGGCGATATCTACCTGCTCTTTCGCAAAGTAGGCGAAGGCAAGAGCGGTGGTGAGCTCAAAGAAAGTGGGGGATAGCTCTGGTGGCATCTTCTGCCGTATCATCTCTACAAATTGGACGACAAACTCCTCCGATACCATCTCCCCATTGATGCGAATCCGCTCACGGAAGTCGACGAGGTGGGGGGAGGTGAATAGCCCCACCCGAAGACCACTCTCCGCAAGGGTAGCCGCCAACATAGTGCTGCTAGAGCCTTTGCCATTGGAGCCGGCAATGTGGAGGGTGGTGAGCTGTTTGTGGGGTGAGCCACAGAGCTGTAGTAGGGTCTCCACTCGCTCTAGTCCTGGTTTATAGCCCGAAGCTCCTTCCTTTTCAAACTGTGGTAATTGCGAAAATAGATATTCTGTTGTCTCTTGATAGGTCATCTCTCTATTCCTCTATAGGGTAATACTTTATTCCTCACAAAGATAACTATTTTCCAGATTTGTAGAGGTGCCCTACCAGTGGTGTTTTTTATCGGACAAGTCGGACGGGGCGGACAAGTCGGACGAGTCAGAGAATGGAGTCTAGGGTAATCTTCGTCCGAGAAAGGTGTTCGTGCAAAGGGATACAAAAAAAAAAGCACCCGCTGGGGTGCTTCTTTCGTTTTGCTCTAGGGGGGATTAGTAAAGGTCGAGCATCATTTTCACTTCGTTCTCATAATTGGGCACCCTTACCTTGTGGTATCTAGAGAAAGAGGGGCTCAGGATTACTAGGTACATATCGCTCACCTCAATGCCGTAGTTGCGTTTGAGTATCTCAGCGTAGAGGTTTTGCTGGAGTGCAGCGTGGATAAATGGGGTGTCATCGAGGTGGCTTATCACGCCATGCCCTTTTTGCCGGAAGTTACTCCGATTGGGCTGAAAGTGTCCGTCTACTTCACGCCCCATGCGTCGGCTCCGTTTCCAATCGTACATTGTATAGGATCCATCCATCTCCTGTACCAATAGGTCGAGTGTGCCTGCCAACCAATGCTTATCATCATAGATCATCCATTCGGTGCGGAAAGGGTCTAAGCGGTGGTCACGGACAAATTGATTGAAGTACTCCATCTCCTTTTCAATGCTATAGGCCCGCCCTATACCGCCCTCTTCAGGTGCTAAGTCCATACTACTCTCGGGGATCTCGCCCAAGAAGCTTTGCTCTATCTGAGTATGCAGAAAGGTGCCCAAGTTGCGTGCGACATAACCTTTACTATCCTGCTCCTGCTTTTTTTGCTCCTTCTGCAGTTCGGTAAGCTTATCATCGCGATTAATCCAGAAGTAAGGGTCATAGGGGTCGAAAAAGGAGGCAATGAACGAGGTGACCGATGTGAGAGGCTCAATCCTCCCGATATGTGTGTAGGTGTGACTATCTGCATCAAACCGGAGATCTCCATCTCTCTCAAATGCATTTCTTTGATTGTAATTCATATCCTTATTTCTCCTTTATACCTGTTCTCTATACTCTGCCTAGAGTGGGTTATTCGTCCTCTTCGTTGCTTTCTTTCACTACAAATGGGCGCTGTAGACTTTGCTTGAGTGAGATAAGTGTCTCGGTAGAGACCACTCCCTCAATCTGCTGAAGCTGGTCATTGAGGATGTGCATCAGGTGGTCATTATCTCTTGCGTATAGCTTAATGAGCATAGTGTACGGCCCTGTGGTGTAGTGTATCTCTACCACCTCCGAGATCTGCTCCACTTGCTTCACTACCGTGTTGTAGAGTGATCCTCTTTCTAACACGATTCCTACGTACGTGAGGGTCTTGTATCCGAGCGCGTTGTAATTGATGCAGCTTCGTGACCCCTGTAGGATACCGCTACCAATAAGTCTCTGGATACGCTGGTGTATGGCTGCTCTGGATAGATCACAAGCCTCTGCAATATCCATATAGGGTCTGCGTGCATCTTCAGAGAGCATGTTGATAATCTTGATATCAATCTCGTCTATCTTCTTCATACTGGTATTATTAAAATGTACGTGCTTGCTAGTGAATTGGACAAAGTGTTTCAGTTCTTCCGACAAAGATAACAAAAAACAAGTCAATTCACAGCACCCAACCGATCTTGTTTGTTAAGGAAGCTGTCGATAGTGATAGATAGAGCTGATGTTGTAGGTACGATGTAGATGATAGAGAGCTAGTGACTTCACTGGTAGCGTTTCCTCTTTGCCCAACATCGGTAGCTGATACATCTTGGTTCGATTCTCTACTGCCGGTCCAGTCCTCCCTTGATCCAACCACGAAAGATAGAGTTTTCTCGTATAGGGGTCTGCGCCGATCGTGAGGAAGTAGCCTTGGCGACTATCATACTCGGTACGGCTACCGATCCTAAAATAGAGCTCCGCCTCGGGGTATTGCTCAGAGGAGTTATCCAGCTTCAGTGGGATGCGGTATAGGCTACGCATCTTTGCATCGGAGCCTGTGACAGTAGTAAAGTAGAGGTACCCTTCCTTTGTATCATAATAGCTCCCTCGACCAATCGATGGGGAGGTCCAAAAGGTAGCAACCACCTTCGACTCCTTGAGGGAGAAAAGGAAGTTCCGCCCATCATTATCGGTAAGCACACGGTAGTCTCCAGCAGCGTTATCGGCTCTAATACCTCCTTTCGAAGCGATTGGAATCGACTTTGCCTTTTCGGATCCATTGCTAAATAGGTAGATATTAGGGTCGTCTCTCAAGACGAAGTACGCCTTATCTTCGTATGAAAAAGCAGACCGTAAATAGTTAGAGGAAAGCCCCTGAAGGGGGATCATCTCCTCACTATCAACTCTATTGAGGTAACGGTATCGACGGGAGTTTAGGGCAAAGTAGGTGTCGCCAGTATTGGTGGTACAAGAGCCAGTGACCCATTCGTTGAACTCCTTTGAAGGGAGAATGATGGGGATACTCTTCACCAGGCTAAGGTCGCTCCGTTGGAGGATGGTGAGCCGTGAGGTATGTGGTCCATCCTTTCCCTCGGTAAAGTCGTACTTTGTCATCAGTGCAAAGTATTTAGACGAGGCGGAGAGGTTCATCTCGCAACAAACGGCCAATGCTGGTACCTCCTTGATCAGCTCCTGATAAATGTCGCGATCAAGGAGCTTCCCATCGCGGTCCATCAATCGCAAACTAGGCAGCTCCGATACGCCATCAGGGATATTATAGATGATCGAGGAGAGCCCTGCCTCGCAGAGGAGCATGTAGCCCTCATACCCTATCAGTGGGCGGGTGGGCTGATCCTCCTTGGGCTTTGGCGTAGGCTTCTCTGGCTCCTCCTGAGGGTTGGGCTTAGGGGGCAAAGGGCTTGGAGCTTCCCCACTGCCACATGCGACAGCGAGAAAGCTCCAAGCTATGAAACTTAGAAATGTATACCGAGACATATTATTTCTTTGCTTCTACCACAAAGATATCCTTATGCCACTTGTTTCCTACACCTCCGTAGGCCTCCACTGCATCTGCAGGCACTACTAGTCGTGGGCTTTTGCTCTTCAGGTCATCGCTAAAGCCTTGTGGTGTAACCGTTGGAGGGGTCTTACCCAATTCGAGCAGCTTAATATTCACTTGGTAGCCGAATCCATTGTCATCGATCTTCGTGACACTTGGTAGAATGACGGTGGACAACTGTCCATTCCACCTTGCATTGAAGCCATCCACAGGCACCTCTTTGAGTAGTGGGAAGTTGATCTCCTTGAGCTTAGATGCCGACTTAAAGGCACCTGCACCAATCTCCTCTAGGAGTGGAGCTTCAAACTTCACTAGAGCACTACAGCCATCGAGCCCACTTCGCCCAATCTTCTTGAGCTTAGGGAAGATCGCAGTAGTAGTCTGTCTCGCACCAGCCATTCCCTTCTCTTGAATCTCCACAACACCCGTACCGATGATCTCCTTGATACGAGGTCTATTATTAAAGGCGTTGATCTTTATCACGGTCACGTAAGGTGGAAGCTCTAGCTTCTCTACAGAGACAAAACTAGAGATCTTTGTCAGTACATTCCCCTCAATTGTAATTCCCTCAGGTAGTGGATAAACATCCTTGCCGTTGATAGTAGAGAATTGGTGGGTCTTGGCAAACTCAATGTATTCATCGGCTTTCTCCTCTGGAACAATGAGCGCCTTGCTCATAGGCGTGTCGGCAAAGGCATCCTCTGCCACCTCTGGGATCGTTGCCCCTAGCTCTACCTCTACAAGCTCCGTAGCCCCCTTGAAGGCACTGGCCTCTATCTTAGTGATAGATGGTGCGTGCACTTTCTTTAGCACCTCTTGCGAAGCAAATACCTCCTTGCCAATCGTGGTAGCTGTCTCTGGAAGGGTGATCTCCTCCTGAAGCAGATAGACGGGATAAAGGGTCAAGACGCCCTCAGTCACTGTTATTTGTGGAATCTTTACCCCATTGATTGAGATAAAGTGGTGGGTATGAGCTAGGAGATAGTATTGCTCCTCCTTGCCTTCGGGTACAAATAGCTCCTTCTCCTCGCTTGTCTCGGCAAAAGCATCTTCTGCAATCACGGGGATAGCCTCTCCAATGGTGAGCTTGAGAAGTCCCGAGCCAGCAAATGCCTTTGCCCCAATCTTCTGCAGGCGCTTACCGGTGATTTCTTTAAGTCCCTTATACCCGGCAAAGACTTCCGCATCCACTTCAGTGATGCGCTTCAGATCCACGATGCCATCCTTTGGTAGCTCGTTTTCTGGATATACTTTTAAGATACTGTAGGTGTTTTCTACCTCTATTTTACTCTCCTTGTACTTAGGAGTTTGGTCTTCGCCAAAGCAAGAGGTGAGGCCCAACATCAGTCCCAGTGAAAGGGATGTTGTAAGGATGATCTTTTTCATTTTGTCTATTGTAATGATGATTATTGAATGATGGCTGTTGCACGAGGTTGATTGCCTTCGTGCAACAGCCATTATTTTACTTTAGATTGTCAAAGCCGTAGCCTTCCTGCTGAGGGAGTAGGTGCTTTAGTGTCTTTGGAAAGGCAAGGTATGCCTCTGCCACAGAGCCAGTGAGGCGGTTGCCCGAAACTACATAGATAGTGTAGTCGCCACCCTTCTTTTGCACCCTCTCTGGGAGCTGACCCGAAAGGTTGTTGTTGCTAAGATCTACCCAGAAAAGCTCTGGTTGCTCTGCACCTGCTAGCCCGCTAGGGATAGTTCCCGATAGTCGGTTGCTGCCAAGGTATAGAGTGTGTAGATTGCGAAGCTTGGTGAGGCTTGTTGGAATTTCTCCAGTGAGCTCATTACGCTCTAGGCTTAGCTGTAGTAGATTCTCGAGCTGACCAAGTGAGCTTGGAATCTCTCCTGATAGGCGGTTGTTGCTCATCCAAAGCTCCTTAAGGCTGGTGAGTTGGCCGATGCTAGCAGGGATATTGCCAGTAAAGTGGTTGTCACCAAGTGATAGATACTCAAGCTGACCAAGCGAACCAAGACTCTCAGGAAGTACCCCACTAAAGTTACAGCCATAGAGAGCTAGGTACTTAAGGTTGGCAAGGTCGCCGACACTGCTAGGTAGCTCGCCACTCAGGTTTTGGTGAGAGAGGTCCAACACTGTAAGTGACTTAAGGGCACCTATGGTCTTAGGTAGCTCACCAGTAAGTCGATAGTTATTAGGCTTGTGATCCTTGGCACTCTCCATATTGCCGTCCCATGTGCAAGTAAGCTCGTATGGGCTAGTGCGTAGGTCGAGGGTATCTAGCTGTGAGAGTTGTCCAATCTTATCAGAAAGGAGACCTGTCAGCGAGGTGTACCCAAGACGCAATGAGCGGAGCGACTGTAGGTCGTAGATGCCATCAGTGATCTCCCCTTTGATCCCACTATTATATTGTAGGTGGAGGGCTTTGAGGGCGGTGAGCTTGCCGATGCTTTGTGGAAGCTCGCCTTGAAGGTTGTTAGCTCCTAAGTAGAGAGCTACCACACGTGGTTGCCCCGCTACCTCTGCTACAGAGACACCTTCCCACTCAGCTACTGGGGTCTCAGATAGCCAGCCACTGCTCTTAAACCACTCCTCACCACCAAGGGCTTGGTATAGGTCAATAAGTGCCAGACGGTCACTCTCAAGAGAACCGATAATAGTAGCGTCGTTGGCCACAAGAGTGGTATTGCTGCTGTTAAGTGCCACAGGAGCATCAAGTGCACTGTTCTTGCAAGAAGAAAGACCTCCGATTAAGAGGATGGCTAATGATGCAAGAATCATTGGTGCAAGTTTTTTAGTATTCATACGTTTATAGTTATTAAATGGATAATTACCGTTTGGGATGAGAGTTTGCTTCATTTGGGGAAGCCCCCTCATCACTGCGTGCAAAGATACTATTTTCCTCCTACTTATCCAAGTAATTATACGGCTTCAATCCTGGGTTACGCATTAGAAAGATCTTATCATGAATGACCTCCCCCTCGTGGGAGGTCAGACGGATCATAGCCCCTAGTCGAGGCTCGTAGAGCCGA